>Ga0310691_10003521_pt1 | contig 18664 bp, 11 predicted proteins | sample 176DNAGHGlowgp2_FD_203887 | JGI IMG/M metagenome (GOLD analysis project Ga0310691, IMG submission 203887) | Sheep rumen microbial communities from Palmerston North, Manawatu-Wanganui, New Zealand - 1766 DNA GHGlow gp2 (v2) (version 2) | ecosystem: Host-associated > Mammals > Digestive system >...
AGTTCCGTAGGTTGACTGCCGAACACGATGATTTCCCTATGCAGTACTTCTTTGATGTGCGCGAGAGTATTGCGCGTATACGATTGGAGAATACCCATTTAGAAGAGGATGAGGTATGGGATTTGCGTCGGTCATTAGAAACTATCGCCAATATTGTGCGCTTTTTGCAGCGCGATAGCGATGAAAAACCTAATGGCGAGGTGGTGTATCCGTATCCAGCTCTGTACCGTTTAACCGATGGTGTGGCTACATTCCCTGCCATGATACGTCGTATCGACTCTATTTTGGATAAGTTTGGTAAGGTGAAGGATTCTGCCTCAATGACACTGGCTGGCATCCGTCATGACTTGGAGAAAACGCAGGGAAGTATCTCGCGTACATTATATACTATATTACACGCAGCTCAACGCGACGGACTGGTAGATAAGGATGCGGCTCCATCGATGCGTGACGGACGACTGGTAATCCCGGTGGCTCCTCAGGTAAAGCGGCGTATCAATGGTATTGTTCACGATGAGAGTGCTACTGGTAAAACGGTGTTTATTGAGCCTACCGAAGTTGTCGAGGCTAATAATAAGGTGCGCCAGCTGGAGGCAGAGGAACGTCGTGAGGTAATTCGTATCCTGACGGTATTTACTGATGAAGTACGCCCGCATGTGCGCGAGATTATCGATTCGTATCAGTTGCTGGCTATGATCGACCTGATTCAGGCCAAGGCCAAGTGGGCTGAGCTGACACAGGCTTTTGAACCAACCGTAAAGGCCGAGCCTGTTATCGATTGGATTCGTGCCATCCACCCCTTGCTGCAACTCTCGTTAGAGAAGAAGGGCGGGCATGTGGTGCCATTAGATATTATATTGAAACGCGAAAAACGACTGCTGCTTATCAGCGGACCTAATGCTGGTGGAAAGTCGGTATGCCTGAAAACGGTTGGTTTGTTGCAGTATATGTTGCAGTGCGGTTTGCCTGTTCCTTTCGGTGATCGCTCTACATCAGGCATCTTCGAGAGTATTATGATTGATATCGGCGACGAGCAGAGTATTGAGAATGATCTCTCGACATACTCTAGTCATCTGATGAACATGAAGCAGATGATGAAATCGGCTAACGAACACTCGCTCCTACTGATTGATGAATTTGGTAGCGGTACTGAGCCCACCATTGGTGGTGCTATCGCTGAGGCTATGCTGAAGCAATTCTGGAAGAAGCGTACCTTTGGTGTTATTACCACTCACTATCAGAACCTGAAGCATTTTGCCGACGATCACGAAGGTGTGGTGAATGGTGCTATGCTGTACGACCGCCATGAGATGCAAGCCTTGTTCCAACTTTCTATTGGACAGCCAGGTTCGAGCTTCGCCATCGAGATAGCCCGTAAAACCGGTATCCCCGAAGAGGTGATTAAGGATGCCAGCGATATTGTAGGCCAGGATTATATCCAGAGTGATAAATATCTGCAAGATATCGTGCGTGATAAACGCTACTGGGAGGGTAAGCGTCAGACGATTCATCAGCACGAGAAGAAACTGCAGGCCAGTGGTGAGCGGTTGGAGGCCGCCGTAGAAGAGATTGAAGCAGAGCGCAAGGCTATTCTGCGTAAGGCGCGAGAGCAAGCTGAGGAATTGCTGCGCGAGAGTAATAAGAAGATTGAAAACGCTATCCGCGAAATCCGTGAGGCTCAGGCTGAGAAAGAACGCACCCGTAAGATTCGTGAAGAGTTGGATACCTTTAAGGAAGAACTGACACAGGTTGATACCCGTGCTACCGATGAGGCTATCGCCAAGAAAATGCGCCAGATTCAGGAGCGTAAGGAGCGTCGCGAGAAACGTAAAGCCGAAAAAGCAGCTAATACTTCTGGCCGACTTGGTCAAGGGGAGATGGTACAGGCTAACCCAGCAAATAATGGTAACAAAACCGCTCCATTGAAAGCTGGCGATACTGTACGTATAAAGGGGCTCACTTCTGTGGGTATTATCGATAGCATCGACAACGGCAAGGCTGTGGTCGTCTTCGGCGGTATGAAAACCAAGATGCGTGTGGAGCGTTTGGAGCATGCCGAAGTACCCAAACATTCTGCTACCAAGGCCGAAGAGCGCAATCAGAGCATTGCCGGTTCGTATGGCATGGTGTCGAACGGAACCCGAAATGTGATTGATAACCGTAAACTAAACTTTAAGCAAGATATCGATGTGCGAGGAATGCGTGGCGACGAGGCAATCAATGCCATCACTTATTTTATTGATGATGCCATACTGGTTGGTGTGAGTCGTGTGCGCATTCTGCATGGTACAGGAACAGGTGTTCTGCGACAGCTCATTCGGCAGTATTTAGGCACTATTCCTAACGTTTCGCACTATCGCGATGAACACGTGCAGTTTGGTGGCTCAGGTATTACCGTTGTTGACTTGGAGTAATACCTGGGCTCTTGATTTATGTTGAGAAACGTTCCCAATTAAACTTAAAAAAGCAAAATTTTTTGGTCGGTATATCAATTCATTGTATATTTGCACCCGTTAAGCGAAACAAAGCGTTATTTTTTAACGCATTTTCGACGAGAGTCGACTCTATGTATCGATGATGAAAGAATATCTAAAGGATAACGCGGATGGCTTGCTGGCCGCCGCCTAAAGTATAGACATTATGATTCAAATTTTTAAGAAAACAAGTGTAAGCTTGATAGTGATGCTGATGATTTGTGTGACGGCTATGGCTGGCGGCAGAGGCATGCAGAACAAGAAAAAATTGAGCTTTAACTGGCATCCAGTGATGGATGCGATTATTCAAGTAGAAAGCGGAGGAAATCCCAATGCCAAGAGTGGCAATTCGGTTGGCGCGATGCAGATTACCCCGGTGCTTGTGAAGGAATGCAACAATATCCTGTCCAAGCGTAACAGTAAGAAGCGCTATACACTGGCCGATAGATACAGTGTTGAGAAATCGAAGGAGATGTTCCTGTTAATCCAGCAGTACTTCAATCCGGAGAACAACGTCGAGAAGGCTATACGTTCTTGGAATGGTGGAATGAGGTACAGCGTAAAGGCAACAAACAAATACTACCAGAAAGTATTGGCCTGTATGAAATGAAACCAAAACGCAGTGGATCGCTTAGTGACAACTATTTGGAATGCTGATAATCCGATTGTCGAAGGGAATTTGCCCCCGACGATCGGATCATTTTTTTATGTGCGTTTGTTTCTGCTTTTTTTTGTAAAGTGTCCTATTTTTGTTCCGTAATGGCAAAATGAAAAAAGGTAACTCACTATGTGTTAGTGAATTACCTCTACTTAGTTGCGGAGGCAGGATTCGAACGTGCGACCTCCAGGTTATGAGCCTGGCGAGCTACCAACTGCTCCACTCCGCGATGTCTTTTTTATGTACTGCACAAGGGCGTTCCCTGATTTGCGGGTGCAAAGGTACAACTATTTTTCGAATTAGCCAAATTTTTCGGCTATTTTTTTATAAATTTGTTGTTTTTGGAATATTTTTGCTCGTTTTTCTTGCCTGTTTCAAATAAAAGATTTACTTTTGCACATTGTAGAATAGTGTGCAATTTTAAATTTTTGGAGGAAACAGACATGTCTATATCCAAGACAAGACAAAAACTGGTTGATGTAGCACGCCAACTGTTCGCTAAGAATGGCTTGGAAAATACGACGATGAACGATATTGCCCTGCAATCGGGTAAGGGTCGCCGTACGTTATATACCTATTTTAAGTCGAAAGAGGAAATCTACTACGCAGTTATCGAGAGTGAACTTGAACGCTTGAGCGATAAACTCGATGAGGTAGCTGCCCGAAAAATCCGTCCGCAGGACAAGATTATCGAGCTGATTTATACCCATCTTAGTATGATTCGCGAAACGGTGGTTCGTAATGGTAACCTGCGTGCTGAGTTTTTCCGTAACATATGGATGGTAGAGAAAGTGCGCCGCCATTTCGACGATGCCGAGATAGAGCTGTTCCGTAAGGTATATGCCGAAGGTAAAGAGGATGGTGAGTTTGATATCGACAATGTTGATCTTGTAGCTGATATTACACACTATTGTATCAAGGGGCTTGAGGTTCCCTATATATATGGACGTATTGCCCATGGTATGAAGGAGGAGGACACCAAACCCCAGGTGGCCAAGGTGGTTTATGGTGCGCTTGGAAAAATTCAGAAAAGATAAACGTTACACATTATTAATAATAGAAAACAATTATGGGATTATTAGAAGGTAAGACAGCGCTGATTACTGGTGCTGCACGCGGTATCGGAAAAGCTATCGCACTGAAGTATGCCCAGGAGGGCGCAAACATCGCATTCACCGACCTTGAGGTGAATCTGGAGACCGAGAAGGAAATTGCTGCTCTGGGTGTAAAGGCTAAGAGTTATGCTTCGAACGCTGCTGACTTTGCTCAGACTGAGGAAGTGGTTAAGGCTGTAAAGGAAGAGTTCGGATCAATCGATATTCTGGTTAACAATGCTGGTATCACCAAGGATGGATTGATGCTGCGTATGACAGAGCAACAGTGGGATGCTGTTATTGCTGTTAACCTGAAGTCGGCCTTCAACTTTATTCATGCTTGTGTACCCGTTATGATGCGTCAGCGTGGTGGATCTATTATCAACATGGCTTCGGTAGTAGGTGTTCATGGTAACGCTGGTCAGGCTAACTATGCCGCTTCAAAGGCCGGTTTGATTGCATTGGCTAAGAGTATTGGTCAGGAGATGGGACCTAAGGGTATCCGTGCTAATGCCATCGCCCCTGGTTTCATCGATACAGCTATGACTCAAGCTCTGCCCGACGATATCCGCAAGGAGTGGATCAACAAGATTCCTCTGCGTCGTGGTGGTCAGGTTGAGGATATCGCCAACGTAGCTACCTTCCTGGCTTCTGACCTCTCGAGCTATGTAAGTGGTCAGGTTATCCAGGTTGATGGTGGTATGAACATGTAATATTGAAGCATTTTAAATTTGAAGATTTGAAGTATGGAGGTCGTTTACGAGGACAACCATATCATCATAGTTAACAAACAGAGTGGGGAGATCGTACAGGGCGATAAGACTGGCGATCGTCCCCTTTCTGATTTGGTGAAAGACTATATTAAGGAAAAGTACGCCAAACCAGGTGCTGTATTCTTGGGTGTGGTGCACCGTTTGGACCGTCCTGTTTCTGGTCTGGTGGTGTTTGCCCGAACCTCGAAGGCACTGACCCGACTGAACAAGATGTTTGCCGAAGGTCAGGTGCATAAAACCTATTGGGCTATTGTGAAGAATCGCCCTAAGGTATCCGAGGGAATGTTGGAACACTGGTTGGTGCGTAATGAGAAACAGAACAAGAGCTATGCCTACGATAAGGAGCGCCCCAATGCCAAAAAGGCACTTTTGAAATATCGTGTGATAGGGCAGACGGATAACTATACGGTGCTTGAGGTGAACCTGATGACGGGGCGTCATCACCAGATACGCTGCCAATTGGCTGCTATGGGATGTCCTATCAAGGGCGATCTGAAATATGGTGCGCCTCGCAGTAATCCCGATGGCAGCATCTCGTTGATGTCGCGGAGGGTGGAGTTTGTTCATCCTGTATCGAAAGAAACCATCGTTGTGGAGGCACCACTGCCTAACGACCCGCTCTGGCAGGCTGTAACAAAAGTGTAAGACATGAAGAAAGTCCTGAAGTGGTTGGGAATTGCGGTCCTGGTACCCATACTGCTCATAGTGATTCTGGCCGTACTGCTTTATTTGCCGCCTGTACAAAATTGGGCGGTAAAGAAGGTGGTGGCCATCGCTTCGGAAAAGACTGGTCTGGAGATATCGATAGAGAGAGTGAGTTTGGAGTTCCCGCTTGATTTAGGCATCGAGGGCTTTCGTGCTTTACATAAGAATGATTCGATTGTCAACCAAACCGATACCATTGCCGATGTGCGTAAGATGGTGTGCGATGTGCGTTTGTTGCCTTTGTTTCAGAAACGTGTGGTTATTGATGAACTGTCGTTAACTGATGCCAATCTGAATACCAACGGCTTTATCAGCGACCTGCGCGTAAAAGGCTGTCTGCAGGAACTCTGGCTATCGTCAGATGGTATCGATCTCGATCAGGAAACTGTTGAGGTGAACGGTGCCCGACTTTCAGAAGCCCGGCTGGATATCGCGTTGAGTGATACAGCGGCTGTTGATACCACAGAATCGACAATGAAATGGATAGTAAATGCCGATTCGGTGAGTATTCTGAAAAGTAGCTTAATGATTCATCTGCCTGGCGATACGCTGAATGCGCAAGCCTATATGGGGAGAGCTGTGGCACGCGAGGTGTTGGCCGACTTAGGGGGCAAAATCTATCGGGTGGGCAGTCTGGATTGGACCCAAGGTCGTTTGAACTACGATAATCGTTTTGAGCCAGAGGTAAGCGGACTGGATTATAACCATCTGGCACTATCAGATATCAATTTGTGTGTTGACTCGATAGAATATGCAGCATCTAACACCTCATTTATTATAAAGGACCTGCGGGCAAAGGAGAAAAGCGGGTTGCAGGTAAAACACCTGTCGGCTCGTGTGACGATGGACGACCAGCGCCTGACGATTCCTCGGTTGAAACTGCAAACACCTGATACGGAGATAGAAACCGATCTGGCAATGGACTTTTCGACCTTCGACGAGCAGCAGCCTGGTGCGATGAAGCTGCGCTTGAATGCTCAGATAGGCAAGCAAGATGTGATGCGATTTGCTGGCGATATGCCGCAGACTTTTATGCGTAACTATCCCAATCAACCCATTAGCATTAAGGGTTCTGTAAATGGTAATATGCAGCACATGATGTTTACGGGGTTACATATTAATCTGCCCACCGCCTTCCGCCTTACAGCAAACGGTGTAGCCGATCACGTAACTGATTTAAGAAAGTTGAAGGCTGATATAACCCTGAATGCCAGGACAGAGAATATGAACTTTGTACTGGCATTGGCCGATCCTGCTTTGATGCGTAACTATCGTATTCCTGGCATGGCATTCGATGGAACCCTGAAGGCTAATGGCCCACGTTATACCGCCAATCTGACGCTGCGCGAGGGGGCTGGTCTGGTTAAACTGAAAGGAAGTGCCAGCATGCCTACTAATGCTAAAGGTGACTTGCTGACAGCAGCCATGAGCTATGACGCTGATGTAAGCATCAACCGTCTGAATCTGCATCATTTTATGCCACGCGACTCTATCTATACTATTACGGCAGATATCAAAGCTAAGGGAAATGGTACGGATTTTCTGTCGAACAAGAGTCGATTGATAGCTAGTGCCAAGGTGCACCAGTTGCAGTATGGCAGTTGGAATCTAAAACAGATGTCGGCTGAAGCCACTTTGACCAACGGGCACGCTCTGGCATCGATACTGGGACATAACGAGTTGTTGTGGGGCTCTATTGGTGTTGATGCTATGCTTAATACCAAAAAGTTGATGGCTACCATCAGTGCCGATCTGGATAAGGCCGACCTTTATCGTATGCGATTAGCTGATATGCCGTTGACGATAGGTTTATGCGGATCGGTAGATGTGGTTTCGGATATGAAACTCACGCATCGAGTGACAGGCTTGGTTGACGAAATCTATATCGCCGGCAAGAAAGAAACATTACGTCCTGATTTTATTGGACTGCATATCAATACCACTGTAGATACGGTGATAGCCCGTATCCAGAGTGGCGACTTTATTGTGAAACTTGATGCACAGGGTAACTACGAGCGCCTGCTGAAAAAAATCACAATCTTAGGCGATTCGGTGATGGCGCAGATGGATAAGCGCATCATCGATCAGCCTGCTATCAAGCGTTTGCTGCCTGAGATGAAGTTGCATGTGGAGAGTAAACGCGACAACCCGATGGCCAGTTTGCTCAAGGCGTTAGATGTTCAGTTCAAGGAGCTGATGGTGGATGTGAACACTTCGCCTGTAACGGGTGTGAATGGACAGAGCTATCTGTACTCGTTGGTTTACGATAGCACACGTATCGATACCATCCGACTGAATCTGACGCAGAAGGGCGATCGCTTAACTTACCAGGGGCAGATTCGTAATAACAAGCGTAATCCACAGTTTGTATTTAATGCTTTGGTTGATGGTGCCATCCATCAGCATGGTGCCTTAGCAGGACTGCGCTACTACGACCAGCATGACAAGATGGGTGTGCGACTAGGTGTGACAGCCGAGATGGAACACGACGGCATTCGCTTTAAACTCCTGCCCGAGCGCCCAACCATCGGCTATAAGGAATTTAACCTCAATAAGGATAACTATCTCTTCATGGGGCGCAACAAGCGTATTCAGGCTAAGGTAGATCTTATTGCCGATGATAAGACTGGTATTAAACTCTATACCGAGAATCAGGATTCTACCATGCTACAGGATATCACGCTGAGCATCAACCAACTCGACCTGGGCGAAGTAACAGCCGTGATTCCTTATCTGCCCCGTATCACGGGTAAACTGAATGGCGACTACCATATTCTGCAGGATAAGAACGAGAATCTCTCTGTGGCCAGCGACATGGGAGTGCGTCAGATGACCTTCGAGGGATCGCCTGTGGGTAATATCAGCACCGAACTGGTATATCTCATGAAGGAAGATGATACACACGCTGTTGAGGCTCGACTGATGCTTGACGACGAGGAGTTTGGCATGCTGAGTGGTATCTATAAGAGCGACGGTTTTATCGACGCCAAGTTTGATATGACACGACTGCCTCTCTCTCTCATTAATGGTTTCGTGCCCGACCAGCTGATAGGTCTTGAGGGCTATGGCGAGGGAAGCGTTACCATTCGCGGCACAGCGCAGCATCCTGAGGTGAATGGTGAGATGTTTGTGGATTCGGCCTATCTCGTTAGTGTTCCTTATGGCATACGTATGCGTTTTGACAGCGACCCCGTGCGTATCGTGGGCTCTAAGCTATTGCTGGAGAACTTCGGACTCTATTCGAGTCATAACGACCTGCTGAACCTGATGGGTAGCATCGACTTTAGTGATACCGACCGGATATTGATGGATATGCGCATGCGCGCCCAGAATTTCCTACTTATCGACTCAAAACAGCAGGCACGTAGTGTGGCGTGGGGTAAGGCCTTCGTCAACTTTATGGCCCGACTGCGCGGACCACTCGACGAGTTGAATATGCGTGGCCGACTGGATGTGCTCGGATCTACCGATATGACCTATATGCTGCTCGACTCGCCACTGTCAACCGATACCCGACTCGACGAGCTGGTGAAGTTTACCGACTTCAGCTATCCCACTACTAGCGTTGTTACCAAGCCTGCACCATCAGGTTTGAACATAGATCTCAATGTGAGTGTTTCGCAGGGTGCCCATATCGTTTGCGACCTGAATGCCGACGAGAGCAACTATGTGGATTTGTTGGGTGGTGGCGATCTTCGCATGAAATACAATTCGGAGGGTATTGACCTGACAGGACGTTACACTCTGACCAGTGGCGAGATGAAGTATTCGCTACCTGTTATCCCGCTTAAAACCTTTCATGTAAAGGAGGGCAGCTATGTAGAGTTTACAGGCGACCCGATGAACCCTAAACTGAACATTACTGCTACCGAGCGTGTCAAGTCGAATATTACCACTGATATGGGGAGTACGCGATCCGTGCTCTTTGACTGTGGTGTTATCATCACCAAGACTCTGAACGATATGGGACTGGAGTTTGTCATTGAGGCTCCCGAAGACCAGAGCATCAGTGGCGAGCTGGCTACCATGTCGAAGGAGGAGCGTGGTAAGCTGGCTGTGGGCATGCTTACCACAGGTATGTATCTGGCTGATGGTAATACAGGTGCTTTCTCTATGAACTCGGCCTTGAGCTCGTTCCTGCAAAGCGAAATCAATAATATAGCAGGTTCGGCACTGAAGACGCTCGACCTGAGTGTGGGTATCGACAATACTACCGATGCCTCGGGTATGATGCATACCGACTACTCGTTTAAGTTTGCCAAGCGCTTCTTTAACAACCGACTCAAAATAGAGTTTGGAGGAAAAGTATCGTCGGGCAACAGCGATGCGATGGGGCAGAACCAGTCGTTCTTCGACAATGTAACGATGGAGTATCGACTGAATCAAGATGCTACCAAAAATCTTAAGCTGTTCTACAACCAGAACGTGTACGATTGGTTAGAAGGTTATACAGGCGAATATGGCGTAGGTTTTGTTTGGCGTCGCAAGCTCAACTCGCTGCTCGACATCTTCACTAAGACGCCTAGACTCACCAATCCGTTGGCGCCCATCCGCTCACTACGTAACGATAGCACTCAAACCACAACCACAGTAACTCATGAGAAGAAGTAAATATTTATATGTGGCAATGGCGCTTTGTATGGCATCGTGCTCCATGACAAAGAATATTCCCGAGGGCGAACAACTCTTTACGGGAATTTCCAAAATTGCCTATGACGATGATAAGGAATATGAGGTTGAGGCTTACGACGCCCATCTCGAAGCTACAAAGGTAGAGGTTGAGGCAGCTCTGGCTACCGAGCCCAATGGCTCGCTTTTTGGTAGCAGCTACTATACCGTTCCCTGGTCATGGCACCTGTGGGTGTACAATACTTTTTCTGGTAAGGATTCGCCTTTTGCAAAGTGGATGACCAAGTCGTTTGGTAAGGCCCCTGTGCTCATGAGTCAGGTCAACCCAGCCCTACGCAGTAGTGTGGCACGTTCGGTGCTGCGCAACCACGGTTTTTTCCGTGGCGACGTCAGTTACCAACTCGTGCCCAGCAAGAACCCCAAGAAGAGCAAGATTGGCTATGTCGTTCATCTCGACTCGCTCTTTACACTCGATACGGTGAATTACGTTAATTTTCCATCTGCTATACAGCAGCTCATCGACTCAACCCGCGAAGAGAGTCTTATCAAAAGTCAGGCACCATTCAGCATCAACAACCTCGATGCTGAGCGTACGCGTATCAGTACTCTATTGCGCAATAATGGCTACTACTATTACAATTCGGGCTATGCCTCGTATCTGGCCGATACCTTTGCCATAGAGAATAAAGCCCAGCTCAGATTCCAGTTGGCCGAGGGTGTGCCAGAGGCTGCTCTGCACAAGTGGTATATAGGTAAGGTAGATGTAAACTTCCGTAAGTCAGCCCGTGAGGAGTTGACCGACTCTATCCAGCGTCGCGCGCTTACCATTCACTTCAATGGCAAGAAGTCGCCTATCATGCCTCGCGTAGTTCTTCGCAACCTCAGTTTGCGGTCACGCCAGGAGTATTGCTACGAGAAGTATATGGAGTCGGCTAGTCGTATCAATGCCACAGGCGTGTTTGCAAGTTCTGATTTCCAGTTTATACCACGCCCCGATACCGACACCCTCGACCTGCGCCTGAATTGTATCTTTGATAAGCCTTACGACTTTTATATCGAGGGTAATGCCATAGGCCGAACCAGTGGGCGTTATGGTCCAGAGGCCCGAATTGGTATCACCCGTCGTAATGCTTTTCACGCAGGCGAGAAACTTGATTTGAACCTGCATGGAGCCTATGAATGGCAGAGTGGGGCAGATGCCGACATGAATAGTTATCAGTATGGTGCCGATGTATCGATAGAGTTTCCACGTATCATTGCACCGTTTGTGCATAGCGACCGTGTGCGCCGCGACAAGAACGGGCGACCCATTCGCAGGCGCTTTTTCTCTACGCCTACCACCTATGCCAAGGTTTCGAGCGATGTGATTCGTCGCCCCGATTACTACAAGATGCACATCGTAAGTGGTGAGTGGACCTATCGCTGGCAGTCGTCGGCCAACAGTCGCCATGAGTTTTCACCGCTTACCATTAAGTATCAGTACATGAATAGCCATACCGAGAAGTTCGACTCTGTGGTTGCCAATAATCCTTATCTGGCAGCCACCATGGAGGATTACTTCATCCCCAAGATGCGCTATACCTATATGTACACCAGTCCTGCAACCAAACGCCACCCCATCCGCTGGGAGTTTACCATCGAGGAATCGGGCAACCTTACCTCGCTGTGGGATGCTGTTGCTGGGCATCCTTTCAGTCAGCAAGGCAAAACTCTTTTCAAAACCCCATATTCTCAGTTCCTGCGATTCGAAACCGATTTTACCAAGACGTGGAATCTCACACCCACATCACGCCTGGTAGGCCATATCAGTGGTGGCGTTATCTACAATTATGGCAACAGCAGTGAAGCACCTTACAGCGAATACTTCTATGTAGGTGGTGCCAATACTATTCGTGCCTTTGGTGTGCGAGGCATTGGTCCTGGTGCTTTCGATGGTACAGGCCTAGGTCGCCAGCTGGGGTATCTCATACAGATCGGCGAAACCAAGTTGGTGGGTAACCTTGAGTATCGCACCAAGTTGTTTGGCAACCTGAATGGAGCTGTGTTCCTTGATGCGGGTAATGTGTGGGACTTTACCGACGAGTTTGTGCCCGATGGTGGATTTCCCACTACGCTGAAGGACTTTGTGAAGCAAACGGCTCTGGGTACAGGTATAGGTCTGCGCTACGATATGGGTTTCCTGGTTATCCGTTTGGATTGGGGTTTAGCCCTCCACTATCCATACGAAACGGATAAGTCGGGCTATTTTAATGTGCCCAGCTTTAAAGGAGCCCACACTTTGCATTTCGCTGTTGGCTATCCGTTCTAACGAGTGGTGCATGCGGAGTAAGGATTGAAGTGTTAATAAATATAAACGTGGTTCCTTTATTCCAGATTCTCTGTTTACTTTTCATTAAAAAGTTGTATCTTTGCACTCAAAAATTGATATAACTCAAAAAAATAGGAGAAATGAAACCAACTTTGTTTTTGCTCGCAGCTGGTATGGGAAGCCGTTATGGTGGTTTGAAACAGCTTGATGGTCTGGGACCAAATGGCGAGACTATTATGGATTATAGTATTTACGATGCCATTCAGGCAGGTTTTGGTAAAATCGTATGGGTTATCCGTAAGGATTTCGAGGAGCAGTTCCGTACCCAGATTCTCGCTAAGTACGAAGGTAAGGTAAAGTGTGAGCTCTGTTTTCAGGCACTCGATGCTCTGCCCGAGGGCTTCAGTGTTCCCGAAGGCCGTCAGAAACCATGGGGTACTAATCACGCTGTCCTCATGGGTAAGGATGTTATTAAGGAGCCTTTCTGTGTGATTAACTGCGACGATTTCTATAATCGCGATGCCTTCATGGTTATTGGTAAATATCTGGCTAATCTGCCCGAAGGAGCAAAGAACCAGTATGCAATGGTAGGTTTTCGTGTAGGTAACACGCTCTCAGAGAATGGTACCGTAGCTCGTGGTATCTGTTCAAAGAATGAGCAGGGACACCTGACTACTGTTGTTGAGCGTACAGAGATTGTACGTTGCGCTGCCGATGGTTCGAATGCTGGTGCAGCTGCTGAGCCTATCCGCTACAAGGATGAGGATGGTAAGTGGGTTGAGGTTGCCGATAACACTCCTGTTTCAATGAATATGTGGGGCTTCACACCTGATTATTTCGAGTATTCTGAGGCTTACTTCAAGGAGTTCCTGAGCGATCCAAAGAACATCGAGAATCTCAAGGCCGAGTTCTTTATTCCTCTCATGGTTAATAAGCTGATAAATGATGGTACTGCTACAGTCGAGGTGCTCGATACCACCAGTAAATGGTTTGGAGTGACCTATGCTGCCGATCGAGATGCTACTGTTGCTCGTATCAAGCAGTTGGTTGACGAGGGTGTTTACCCTAGCAAATTGTTCTAAATGAATATAGACATCTTAAATAATGATCAGCTGGCCCTGATGGACCAGCTGATTTCTGATGCAAATACGGTACTTGTAGTTTGTCACAAGAGTCCTGATGGCGATGCAATTGGTTCGTCGTTAGCTTGGGCTGAGTATATGCGTTTGCGCGGAAAGGATGTTACCGTTATCGTGCCCGATCAGTATCCCGACTTTCTTTTATGGTTGCCTAATACTGAGAAGATTGTACGTTACGATAAGCATCGCGAAAAATGCGACATGCTGTTTAAGATAGCCGACTTGGTGTTCTGTCTCGACTTCAATACGCCGAGTCGTGTTGATGAGATGAGTGAGGTTCTCGTTAACAGCCCGGCTAAGAAGATTCTTATCGACCATCATCTGAAGCCCGATGTCCCTGCCGCACTTATAGTATCGCATTCTGATGCTTCGAGCACCTGCGAGCTTGTGTTCCGTATCGTTTATCAGATGGGGGCTTTTCCACAGCTCGATAAGGCTTTTGCAGCACCTGTTTACTGCGGTATGATGACAGATACAGGCGGTTTTACTTACAATAGTAGTAACCCCGAATTATATTTCATTATCGGCGAATTACTTACCAAACATATCGATAAAGACCGTATTTATCGCAACGTGTTTCACAACTATTCTGAAAATCGTATCCGCCTGATGGGTTATGTGTTGTATGAGAAATTGGTTTATATGTCAGAGTACCATGCAGCCTACTATTCGCTTACTCGTAACGAATTGAAGCGTTTTAATTATATCAAGGGTGATACAGAGGGACTGGTTAACATGCCCCAGCAGATTAAGGGACTTAAACTGTCGATCTCACTGCGTGAGGATACCGAAAAGCCTGTGGTTTGGGTTAGCTTGCGATCAGTCGATGATTTTCCCTGTAACCTGATGGCCGAGGAATTCTTTAATGGTGGCGGGCACCTGAATGCATCGGGCGGAAAGATTGAAGGAACTATCGAAGAGGCGATAGAAATTACAAAAAAGGCAATTTCTGCTTATGAAAACAAGTTAAAGTAGCCTAATATTGTTGGTGTTTACGAAAATATTCGTATTTTTGCACCGTCAATAGTAAATAAAAGATGAAGAAAATACTGTTTATCATGATAGCTTTGGCCGCAGTTCTTAGCAGTTGTAACGACTATGAGACCTACGGTGATAAGAAGGAAAAGGAACGTAATGCCATTGCAAAGTTCATTTCCGATCGTTCGATTGTTGTTATCAGTGAGGATCAATTTAATCAGCAAGGGTATACCACTAATAACGAACTCAACCAGTTTGTAAAGCTCGATAAAAGTGGTGTGTATATGCAGATTGAACGCCCTGGCTGTGGCACTATGCTGCAGGATGGTGAGAGTACCCGTCTGGTATGCCGATTCTCTGAGTATGATATCCTTCAAGATACCATTACTATTTGTAACAACGATCCTAGTATCGAATATGGTGGAATATCTGTAGTAACACTGCCTGATATTATTTCGGTATCTCGTTCGGGAGGTTCTTTTACAGCCTCGTTCGAGAGTGGACTTATGCTCAAGGCTTATACTACCGCATCGGTGCCTTCTGGCTGGTTGGTTCCCCTGTCGTATATTAAGGTGGGACGCCCCCAGTCGCTTTCCGACGAGTGCGCCAAGGTGCGTCTTATTGTTCCTCATTCACAGGGGCATGCTTCTGCTTCGAGCACTGTTACCCCCTGCTACTATGAAATCACCTTTCAACGCGAATCTTAGAGAAGTATAACATATTATGACATTAATTAAATCTATTTCCGGTATCCGCGGTACAATCGGCGGACGCACGGGTGACACGCTTAATCCTTTAGACATTGTTAAGTTTACCACTGCTTATGCCCAGTTTATTGGAGGCAAGAAGATTGTAGTGGGGCGCGATGGTCGTATTTCAGGCCTAATGGTTCGTAATGTTGTAGTTGGCACCTTGATGGGTATGGGCTACGATGTGATTGATATTGGTTATGCCACTACACCAACTACAGAGCTGGCTGTGCGTATGGCAGGTGCCGATGGCGGTATTATAATCACCGCATCGCACAACCCCCGACAGTGGAATGCCTTGAAGTTACTCAATAGCGAGGGTGAGTTCCTTACTGCTGCCGACGGTGCAGAAGTGCTACGTATGGCTGAGGCTGAAGATTTTAATTATGCAGAGGTTGACAACTTGGGTACATGTACAATCGACGATACATTCAATCAGCGTCACATTGACTCAGTACTCGCTTTGAAACTTGTGGATCGCGAAGCCATTGCTAAGCGCAAGTTCCGTGTTTGTGCTGATACTATCAACTCTGTGGGAGGAATTATCCTGCCAGAATTGTTCAAAGCACTGGGGGTTGATTTTGAAATACTTAATGGTGACTGTACAGGCGATTTCGCTCATAACCCAGAACCATTAGAGAAGAACCTCCATGGTATTATGGATAAGATGAAAAATGGTGGCTTTGATTTGGGAATTGTTGTTGATCCTGATGTTGACCGTCTGGCCTTTATCTGTGAGGATGGTACCATGTTTGGTGAGGAGTACACATTGGTGTCGGTAGCCGACTATGTGCTGAGTCATACAGCAGGCAACACTGTTTCTAACCTATCTTCTACACGTGCTCTTCGTGATGTTACAGAAAAATACGGCGGCAAGTACACTGCAGCTGCAGTAGGAGAGGTGAATGTAACTACAAAAATGAAAGAAGTTGGTGCCGTAATTGGTGGTGAGGGTAACGGTGGTGTGATCTATCCGGAGAGTCACTATGGTCGTGATGCTCTGGTAGGTATTGCTCTATTCCTGTCGAGTCTGGCTCAGAAGGGATGCAAGGTGAGTGAACTACGTGCAACCTTTCCTGATTATCAGATTGCCAAGAACCGCATTGACCTGACCCCCGAAACTGATGTTGATGCTATCTTGGTGAAGGTTAAGGAGATGTTTGCTAAAGATAGCAGTGCTGTGGTAAATGATATTGATGGTGTTAAGATCGACTTCCCTGACCGTTGGGTACATTTGCGAAAATCGAACACCGAGCCTATAATCCGTGTATATAGTGAGGCTCAAACCATGGAACAAGCCGACGATCTTGGTAAGCAACTTATGCAAGTGGTTTACGATATGCAGTAATTTTTTAAATCATAACGAATCCTCGTCAGTCAGTGGCGGGGATTCTTTCACTTATTATAAATGTATGGATCTAGTATTATATCAAACAGTATTATACGCAGCATGCTTGGTTAATTTCTTGTTAGCCCTCCTGCTGTTGTTTAATAATTACGAGTATCGTAAGTATGATGTTTATCATCGTAGTTGTAAACTGGTGGCCATCAACTTTATTATTTTTGCCATAGGTTTCTTTGTACATGGCTATCTTACGTTGCGTTTCCAGTCGCCAGCAGCAGCCTCGGCACTCAGCGTGTCGTATTTTCATTGTGGAGCAGTGCTGTTCAGTTGGAGTCATACGCCGCTCATGCGCCCTGATTACCTTACCCGTAGGATTGCTATACGTGATCTGAGTATTTTGGGAGTTAGTCTTGTCCTCTATTGGTTGCCTATCTTTATTCCTGTGCTTACACCTTATAGTAATATTCCGTTTGCTATCTTCTTCCTGCATGGATTGTATCTTTCATATATGTTCCTGAATAACTACTATCAATCCAGTAAAAATCTTGAGCAGTGTTCTGTAGAGAATAATGCTCCTGGCTGGTGGACACCCGAAACAAAGCGCCGTGTGCTTAGTCATCATCACTCGTTCATTATCGGTTGTGGTTTGATAGTGCTTTTTGGTCTGGGTAGTATCGCCATTACAGCTGCTTTCCCCAACGATATTTGGCCATACACGTTGCTTTCGGGTGTAGGCGTACTGGTGTTCTGGTTTATTTATTATGCCCTCAGTGAGTATGGTGGTGTAATCGAGATTGCCACTTATGCCATGGAGCTGAACCGTTTGGATGGTTCGCGCCGACGAAAATAGTTCGTATTACTGCCAATGTGGCACATTGTTCTTGTTTGGCACAGTTTTGGCAGCAAACATGGCAGAAATTAACGTTTAAAACATAAAAAATAAAGTAGTATTATGAACATCAAACCATTAGCAGACCGTGTGTTGGTATTGCCAGCACCTGCAGAAGAGAAGATTGGCGGAATTATTATTCCAGACACAGCAAAGGAGAAGCCTCTCCATGGAACCATCAAGGCCGTAGGTCAGGGAACCAAGGATGAGACCATGATATTGAAAGAGGGCGACGAAGTCCTCTATGGTAAGTACTCAGGCACTGAGCTCGAGTTTGAGGGAACAAAATATCTGATGATGCGTCAGAGCGACGTACTCGCAGTCATTGAAAAGTAAAAAGGTAAAAAAGTAAAAGTTATGGCAAAAGATATTAAATTCAATATTGACGCTCGCGATGCTATGAAGCAGGGCGTAGATCAGTTGGCAAACGCTGTAAAAGTAACACTTGGTCCTAAGGGCCGCAACGTGGTTATCGAGAAGAAATTTGGTGCTCCTCAGATTACTAAGGACGGTGTGTCAGTAGCTAAGGAGATTGAGCTTGAGGATAAGTTCGAGAACACAGGTGCTCAGCTCGTTAAGAGTGTGGCTTCTAAGACTGGTGACGATGCCGGTGACGGTACAACTACAGCTACCATTCTGGCTCAGGCCATTGTATCAGAGGGCTTGAAGAACGTTACCGCTGGTGCTAACCCAATGGACCTGAAGCGCGGTATCGACAAGGCTGTGAAGGCTGTAACCGAGCACATCGCTAAGAGCGCTGAGCTCGTTGGCGACAACTACGATAAGATTGAGCAGGTAGCAACTGTATCTGCCAACAACGATAAGGAGATTGGTGAACTGCTGGCCGAGGCTATGCGCAAGGTTAGCAAGGATGGTGTCATCACTATCGAGGAGAGCAAGAGCCGCGATACCCATATCGGTGT
>Ga0310691_10003522_pt1 | contig 18662 bp, 18 predicted proteins | sample 176DNAGHGlowgp2_FD_203887 | JGI IMG/M metagenome (GOLD analysis project Ga0310691, IMG submission 203887) | Sheep rumen microbial communities from Palmerston North, Manawatu-Wanganui, New Zealand - 1766 DNA GHGlow gp2 (v2) (version 2) | ecosystem: Host-associated > Mammals > Digestive system >...
CAGCTGGTCATGCCGAATCCCAGCACCGCCAGGATCAGCAACAGATACATTTTTATCTCTTTTTTCATACTGATTGTTTTTAAAATTCTATATTATTTCTTCTTAGTAGTTGTTTTCTTCTTGGTGGTCGTGGCGGTCTTCTTGTTAGAGGCCGAAGAGAGCTTCATGGTGGTCTGCGTCTTGGCGGGCTTGTAGTACTTCAGGGCCTCGGGCATCCATCCCTGAATCTGGCGGATACGGGTGGCGTCGGAGGGGTGGTCGCTGAGGAACTCGGCGGGCTTGTTGCCCGAGAGCTGCGACATGCGCTGCCAGAAGCTGACGGCCACCTGCGGGTCGTAGCCAGCCATCGCGGCGAAGATCAGTCCCATGTGGTCGGCCTCGCTCTCGTGGTTGCGCGAATACTTCAGGTTGGCGAAGTTCAGTCCCTGGGCGGCGATGGCCTGGCCGATGGATACGGCACTGGAGCCTACGCCCAGTATGCCGGCCAGCGAGCCGAGCGTCTGCACGCCGTACTGCTGCTTCATCTTGGTGCTCATCTGCTCGGCAGAGTGACGGGCTACGGCGTGGGCGATCTCATGGCCCAGCACGATGGCCAGCGAGGCCTCGTCCTTCGTGACGGGCAGGATGCCCTCATACACGCAGATCAGTCCGCCGGGCATGCACCAGGCGTTGACCTCATTGCTCTGCACGAGGTTGAACTGCCACTTGTAGTACTGCAGGTCTTCCTGCATCCCTGCTGCCTTCAGGTAGGCGGTGACGGCGTTGGCCAGGTTCTGCCCCACCCGCTGCACCATCGCCGTATTGGCGGCATTGGTGGAGCGCTTGGCTGTCTTCATGAATTCGGAATACTGCTGGGTGGAGAGGCTCAGGATGTCGCCGTCGCTCACCATCAGTGACTGCTGGCGCCCGGTGATGGGCACCGTCTTCACGGTACCACCGCAGCTGACGAGCAGGGCGGCTACCAGTGACAGGAGAAATGTCTTTAGAATCTTCATTTTCTTACATGGATTTGGTTTCTGACTGCAAAATAAACAAAAATTTCCGAGACTGGCAAATTTTCGGCACAAAAAAGAGGGACAACCCCAAAGGAGCATCCCTCTCGACTAATCATACTACTACTAATTACTAACTACCCTTTTCTTTACTTGTTCAGACCACGATTGTTGATCGTCGTGTTGAGCAGTGTGAGATACTTACGCATCTGCTTTTCGCTGAGCACGTAGCGCATCCACTTCACGTCGTTCTCGATGGCACGGTTCACGAGTGCCTTGCGGTCGTCGTTGCCGTACTGTGCTGCGAACATCAGCTCTGATGCAAACGTGTGGTGAATGTCGGCAACAGCCTCCTTCTGGTCGTCTGCCAGGTTCAGTGCGCTTGAGAGCTTATTCATATTGACATTCATCTCGTAAGCCTCAAGGTTGTTTACGCTGGCTGCGGTCTCACCTTCTGCAAATGCGGTTGTCATACTCAGCATTGCCACTAATGTCAAAAACATCTTTTTCATCTTTTTACCCTTTCTTTTACTTTACTCAGAGCGGTGTGTCGAGTCGCTCCTACTTTAATAATGTTATCCTGTTTGCGCAGCTCCTTGGCTTGCGCTGCTTACCCGCTTTCGGGCAGCTCTTGTTTTGTTTTGACGCTGCAAAGGTACGGCGATTTTTGCAACCTCACAAGCATTTTGATGAAATTGTGTGCGATAACAGCCCCTTTATTGACAAAGGTCAAAGAATCGCCAAAAAACTGCATTTTTTAAGATTTTCGCCTTAAACCGCCCCTATTTCAAGGAAAATATGTACCTTTGTGGCCAGATTGATTCACTATATATATAATAAGGTATGGAGAAACCCAAGAACAGATTCATTTCAGTCGTATATCAGCTATACACGATTGCCCCCGACGGCAGCAAGAACCTCGAGGAGCAGACGGGCGACGTGCACCCGTTTGAGTTTATCACCGGCTTCGGCATAGCCCTCGACCGCTTCGAGGAGGAGCTGGCCAAGCACGCCAAGGGCGACACCTTCGACTTCACCCTGCAGCCCGCAGAGGCCTTCGGCGAGTATGTGCCCGAGGGAAAGCACCAGCTCAGCCGCGACATCTTCACCGTCAACGGCAAGTTCGACGGCGAGCACATCTTCGAGGGCGCCGTGATCACCCTGACCGACAATGAGGACCACCAGTTTATGGCGAAGGTGGTGAAGGTGGAGGCCGACACCGTCACCGTGGACACCAACCACCCGCTGGCCGGCAAGCAGCTGAACTTCACAGGCACCATGCGCGAGAACCGCGAGGCCACCGAGGAGGAGGTGCAGCAGCTGATCAAGCGCATGACCGGCGGATGCGGCGGCTGCAGCGGCTGCGGCCATCACGGCGAAGGCGAAGGATGCGGCCATCACGGCGAAGGCTGCGGACACTGTCATTAGTAACATCAGACTATGCGCAACACATTCGGAAACCTATTCACGCTGACCACCTTCGGCGAGAGTCACGGACCAGCCGTGGGAGGCGTCATCGACGGCATGCCGCCGGGCATCGACATCGACCTGGACTTCATACAGCACGAACTCGACCGCCGTCGCCCGGGACAGAGCGCCATCACCACCAGCCGCCAGGAGGCTGACAAGGTGGAACTGCTGAGCGGCGTCTTCGAGGGCAAATCGACAGGATGCCCCATCGGCTTCATCGTACGCAACACCAACCAGCACTCGCAGGACTATGAGAACCTGCGCTGCCTGTTCCGCCCCTCGCACGCCGACTATACCTACCAGGAGAAGTACGGCATACGCGACCACCGGGGCGGCGGGCGCTCGTCGGCCCGCATCACCATCAGCCGCTGCGTGGGTGGGGCACTGGCCAAGCTGGCGCTCAGGCAGCTGGGCATCACGGTCGAGGCCTACACCTCACAGGTGGGCCCCATCGCACTCGAACACGACTACCGCCACTACGACCTCTCGCTGACGGAGCAGAACGCCGTGCGCTGTCCTGACCCGGAGAAGGCCGCAGAGATGGAGGCACTCATCCGCGAGGTGAAGGGCGAGGGCGACACCATCGGCGGCATCATCACGGGCGTCGTCACGGGCTGTCCCGCCGGACTGGGCGAGCCTGAGTTCGACAAGCTCCACGCGGCCCTGGGACAGGCGATGCTGAGCATCAACGCCGTGAAGGGCTTCGAGTATGGCGAGGGCTTTGCAGGCGTGACGGCCAGAGGCAGCAGCCAGAACGACGTGTTCCGCAGTGAGGATGGGCGCATCACGACGGCCACCAACCACAGCGGCGGCATACAGGGCGGCATCTCCAACGGACAGGATATCTACTTCCGCGTGGCCTTCAAGCCCGTGGCGACAATCCTCACCCAGCAGGAGACAGTCGATCGGGAGGGCAACCCCACCGTATTCACCGCCCGCGGGCGTCACGACCCCTGTGTCTTACCAAGAGCCGTGCCCGTGGTAGAGGCAATGGCGGCAATGACGATTTTGGATTTTTTTCTGTTGAAAAACAGAAATTTTAGGTAACATTTGCATATTTTACGCAAAATAATGCCATTTTTTTTTGCAAAATACCAAAATAAATCGTATTTTTGCAGAGCATTTTAGGGTTTGTGAAAATCCGACATGCTTTAGTTAAGTCTAGTTTAGTTTTTGTGTTGGTTGAGGGCTGTCAGTTGACAGCCCTCAAATTTTTATGGTCTCCCTGCGACAGCAGGGGCTGTCAGTTGACAGCCCTCAAATTTTTATGGTCAAATAACCCCAATGATTTCTTTTACAGAAGAAATCCGATGCTCATCCAGCCACTGATCAATTCCATCGCGAACCTTAATCGAGACAGCAGGATCGAGGAAATTCGCCGTTCCGATTTCAATCGCCGATGCCCCCGCCATCAGGAACTCAATGGCATCCTTCGCCGAAGAGATGCCCCCCAGTCCGACAACAGGAATCTTCACAGCCCTGGCCACCTGCCACACCATCCGCAGGGCCACAGGCTTCACGGCAGGACCACTCAGTCCGCCTGTATTGATGCTCAGCAGCGGCTTGCGACGCTCGATGTCGATGGCCATACCCATCAGGGTGTTGATGAGCGACACGCTGTCGGCACCCTCCCCCTCTACGGCCTTCGCGATCTCCGTGATGTCCGTCACGTTGGGCGAGAGCTTCACGATGAGCGTCTTGTGATAGCGGGCACGCACGGCCTTCACCACACTCGAGGCACCGGCACAGGTCACGCCGAAGGCCATTCCGCCGTCTTTCACGTTCGGACAGCTGATGTTCAGCTCGATGGCGGGAATCCGGTCGAGCGCGTCGATACGGGCGGCGCACTCGGCGTAGTCCTCGGGCGAGGAGCCGCTGACGTTCACGATCATATTCGTATCGATATCCTTGATCTGGGGATAGATATGCTCACAGAAGTAATCGACACCCTTGTTCTGCAGTCCCACGCAGTTGAGCATGCCTGAGGCGGTCTCTGCCATACGGGGATAGTCGTTGCCCTCACGGGGCTTCAGCGTCGTTCCTTTCACGATGATGCCGCCGATACCGTCGAGGGGCATGAAATCGGCAAACTCCAGCCCATAGCCGAAGGTGCCTGAAGCGGTCATCACGGGATTTTTCAGCGCCAGCGCGCCGATATTCACTCTTAAATCTGCCATAGTAACTGATCTATATTAAACACGGGTCCGTCCTTACATACACACAGATTGCCCTGCGTGGTCTTCTCCACACAACAGAGACAGGCGCCTACGCCACAGGCCATCAGATTCTCAAGCGACACCTCACAGGCGATGCCCTTCTCGCGCGCCAGACGGGCCACAGCCTTCATCATCGGCGTCGGTCCGCAACAGCTGATACGGTCGAACGACTCCTGCTGCAAGAGGCTGTGACTGGTCACAAAGCCCTTCTCGCCGGCAGAACCGTCTTCGGTCGTCACATACACGCGCCCGTACTTCTTAAATTCGTCGAGCATCAACAGGTCGGCGGCTGTACGCGCACCCAACAGGAACGTGGGCACCAGGCCTGCCTGCTGCATCGCGGCACCCATATAGAGCAACGGGGCCACACCGACGCCGCCGCCTATCAGCAGCACGCGCTCACCAGCCTGCGCCGGGGTGAAACCATTACCCAGCGGCAAGACGCAGTTCAACACATCGCCGGCCTTCAGACCAGCCAGCCTGCGCGTGCCTTCTCCCACGGTAGCCACCAGCAGCCAGAGCTCATTCGCGCCTTTATCCACATAGTTGATGGAGATCGGACGGCGCAGGAAGGTACTTGGAGAACCATCGACACGCACCTCGACAAACTGTCCTGGCAGCATCTCCGGTAGGGGTTTTTCATCTGTGAGCTTGATAAGCACGTAGCGCTGATGGATCTGCACTACGGATTTGACACTCAGATCGAGCAAAAACTTCTTCATAAAAAACGTATCTTTGTCCTTTTTGGGCACAAAGATACGAATAAGTGGGCGAAAAACCAAATTTCTGAGGACTCTTATTTCTTCGCGGGTACAAACGTATCCCACGTCTGATCGTCATAAAAGACACGTATCTCAATCACGCGCCGTTGCGGTTTGTCAACTATTTTCAAATCCTCTCTTTCGATTTCCGGGCGTGTATTTCTTACACTATTGACAAAACTCATGCGCTGAGGTGCATTTTGTGGGGTAGGCGACGGGGCCTGATCAAAATCGAGCATCGGATTTTCGATTTTCTCTCGCGACACTGAGGTATCAACCTGCGACTGATCGTCGGTAGCCTGGTCGAGATACATCGGTCCGACACCTAACATGAGCCAGTCGAAATTGATGTTAGGAATTTTTCGCTTGAGGGCCTCCACCACATTCAGGGTGGGGCGGGTACGTCCGTTGAAGATACTGCTAAGGGTTGCAGGGGCCAATCCGATGTAATCGGCGAAGACCTGCTGAGTCATATGCTGTGACTCCATAATTTGCCTGATTCGATCCTTCATTGTTACTTTCAGTCTGTTTGGGGCCAAAATTGACCGTTTTACGTTCGGTTTACAAAGGTAAAGCAAATTTTTGAATTGTGCAAATAATAAAAGGAAAATTTAGAATATTAAACTTTTAATTTATTGTTTCAGATTTACAAATCGGATGTAACAGAGAGCTAAATTTTAGCTTTGTGATTACAAACGTAAATTTACAGAAATAAAGGTTTACAAAGATTATATAAAGCGTTTATTTATAACTAACTGACTATAAATTGGCTATTTATTGAGAAATATAGCTTAAAAGCCGTATTATGCAATCCTCATAGACCGGACAGCTTTGTAAATTTGAACCATTTTTCGACAAATTTTGATAATATACTGATTTTTAGTGTGTTATAATCTGATTTACACCTTTGTATATTTATGTATATGAAAATACAAAGTAATATTTTCGTGTTTCGATATTAAAATATAGAAAGCAGAATATGTTTGTAAATTTGAAATTTATACTTTTAAATACTAAATCGTATCAACCGATTATTGCGGTTTACAAAACCGAATCCACAAAACAAAACCATAATAAATGTGAAAGCCGAATCCGCCAAGCTCGAAAACAGCAAAATTTGCCATTTCTCGCTTATTCTGGACAGTCGGACGGAAAACTGAAAATACGCGAGTTTTGAGGGGTCAGAAATCGTTCAGCCCCCCTTTGTTTATCGGGTTTCCAGCATAAAAAAAGCGCTTCAGAAAAGCGCGAAAAACGGAAATTCTAAAACGGGAAAAAGCGATTTTTTAGTGCAAAATGTAAAAAATCAGTTCCTTCATAAGCTCCCCTGGAGGGGTATTTGGGTTGTCCAAACCCTTACTTTTGGCGTCGATCTCCCTTATCTTGGAGATAATCTGCATCACCTTCAATCCGGCATAGTTTCGCATGCCAGTCATGTAGTCTTTCGCAGCCCACGGAGATTTCATATCCAACCATTCTGCAACGCTCTCCTGACTCTTATTATTAGGAGCATAATAGGCGATCATCAGATTCTGGAAGTAATTAAAGAGCAACGGGAGAAAAGAGTATAGACTACCCGCCTTTGGATTTTCGTCAAAATATTTGATGATGAGGTTCGCTTTATACACATTTCGGTTCACCAGCGCGTCTCTCAGCTCGTAGCCGTTGAATTCCTTGCTCACCCCTATCTGTTCTTCCACCATCTGGGGAGTAATGCGTCTGTTTTTCGCATTTTCAGGGCCGTCAGCGCCTTTCTCTCCGAAAAACGCAAGAATGAGCTTGTCCAGCTCACTGGTGAGCCTGGAGAGGTCGGAACCGGTGTTTTCGACGATCATCTGCGTCGATTTAGGGTCGATTCCGACGTTTTTGCGCTTCAGATAGTCCTCGATGAAGCCCGGCAGCTCGCGATCCTTGAGCTTTTTGCTCTCAAAGAGCACGCCAGCGCCCTGAATGGCCTTCACGTACTCTCTCTTGCGCCCGTCGATCGTGCCGTTCTTATGACACATCACGAGGATTGTAGAGGCCATAGGCGCCTTGAAATAGCGCTCCAGCGCCTCTGTATTGCGCACCAGCTGCGCCTCTTTCACGATGAGCACCTGGTATTCCGACATCATCGGGTAGCGACGGGCGGCATCGACGATCTGCGAGGCGTTCACATCCGACCCGAACAGCACCGTCTGGTTGAAGTCGCGTTCCTCTGGCTGAAGCACGTGCTCGGCGATATAGTCCGCGATACGGTCTATATAGTACGGCTCGTCGCCCATCAGGTAATAGACGGGGACGAACCGACGCGCCTCCAGGTCCTGCATGATGTGCTCAAAACTCGTATTTTTTGCTTCCGCCATGATGATTTTTCGATAATTGTTTGTAACTTTGCGCCGTCAAATCCGAATTGCAGATGTATCAGTTGAACCTCCCATCCTATCCGCTTCAGCTCTCCAACAGAGGGGGCCGCCAGCAGATTTTCGACTTCCTGCGCCGCAAGTACGTGGCGCTGACACCCGAGGAGTGGGTCCGACAGCATTTCGTCCATTTCCTCGTCGCGCAGAAGGGCTATCCGAAGGCCCTGCTGGCCAACGAGGTGGAACTGAAGATCGGGGAGAAGAAGCTCCGCTGCGACACCTTATTATATAGTCAGGATATGCGCCCGCGGATGATCATCGAATACAAGGCTCCCAGCGTCACGCTTCAACAGAAGACGTTCGACCAGATCTCGGCCTATAATCTTCTGTTGAAGGTGGACTATCTGGTGGTCAGCAACGGCCTCTCCCACTATGTCTGCCGGATGGACTATGCCAACCACTCCTACACGTTTCTGGAGACCATTCCCGACTACGGGAGTCTCTAGTCCGTTTCCCCCTACTCCATATCGCTGGCGTCGGTGGCCTTCTTCGACGAGGCGGTCTTGCGGATGGCACGCTTGCGCGTCTTCTTCTCCTCTCCCGTCACCTTGTCGACCTTCACACCAGCCAGTTCCGGATCGATCATGATACGACCGCAGTACTCGCAGACGATGATCTTCTTGTGCATCTTGATGTCGAGCTGGCGCTGGGGCGGGATCTTGTTGAAGCAGCCGCCGCAGGCGTCACGCTGCACATAGACGATACCGAGGCCGTTGCGCGCGTTCTTGCGGATACGCTTGAAAGAGGTCAGCAGACGGGTCTCGATGCGGGCCTCCAGGTCCTTCACCTTCTCCTTCAGCTTCTCCTCCTCGGCACGGGTCTCCGTCACGATCTCGTCGAGCTCGGCCTTCTTCACCTCCAGGTCGCCGCTGCGCTCCTCGATCAGGGCCTCGTTGGCGGCGAGTTCTTCCTGCTTCTCCTTGATACGGGCGTCAGCCTCGCGGATCTTCTTGTTGCAGAGCTCGATCTCCAGGGTCTGGAACTCGATTTCCTTGCTCAGCGTGTCGTACTCACGGTTGTTCTTCACGTCGTTCAGCTGTGTCTTGTAGCGGGCCACGCTGCCCTCAGCCTCGACGATCTCACCCTTCTTCTGGGCGATAGCACGCTGAAAGTCGGCAATCTCTGCCTTGATCTTGTCAACACGGGTGGTCAGACCTGCGATCTCGTCTTCCAGGTCCTGAACCTCGAGGGGCAGCTCGCCTCTCAGTGCACGCTTCTCGTCGATAGCCGAGAGAGCGGCCTGAAGCTGATAAAGGGTCTTCAGCTTCTCTTCCACAGTCAAGTCTGTAGGATCTTTCTTTGCCATAATTTTCTTTTCGTTTATGTTTATATATTGCGATATCCTAGGCGGCCTAGGAATCCTAGGTCTCTAGAGATAGTAGATAGGGTTGGTGCAGGTCTCTGCCGTCAGGGTCTTCACCCCCGGACAGGCCTGCCGGATGATCTCTTCGAAGATCTCCGTGGTGAACTGCTCACTCTGGTAGTGACCGATCACGCAGATCTGCAGCTGCTGTTCGTAGCCGAAGTACTGGTGATAGTGCATCTCGCCCGTGATAAAGGCGTCGGCTCCAGCCTTCACGGCGTCATCGAGCAGGAAGTCTCCCGCCCCGCCGCAGAGGGCCACGCGCCTGATGGGACGGCGCAGCAGTTCGTTACACATGGCGCACTCCACGCCGAAGGTGCGCTTCACCTGCAGGATGAAGTCGTCGGCAGCCATAGGTCCTGCAAGTTCCCCTACGACGCCGCTCCCGCTCTCTGCGGTGGCCGAGGCGACCAGGAACCGCACGTCCGTCAGTCCTAGCTTCCGGGCGATACGATGGTTCACCCCACCCTTCGCGTTGTCCATGTTGGTATGCATCGAGATGACGCAGATATCTTGCTGGACAGCCTTTCTGACCGTCCGCTGAACGTCTGTCAGGTCACTGATGGTCTTCAGTCCGCGGAACAACAGCGGATGATGGGACACAATCACGTTGCACCCCTTGCTGACGGCCTCATCGACGATCTTCTCAGTAACGTCCAGACACAATAATGCCCCTGAAACCTCCGTCTCTGTTAGTCCTACCTGCAGGCCGGCGTTATCCCAGCTCTCTTGCAGGGGCAGAGGCGCGAATTGTTCAAGGGCGCTCAATACCTCCTTAATTTTCACGCTGCAAAGATACAAAGAAAAGCCGGGATACAGTCCCGGCCACCTTATTTATTAAGCGTTTTTAACAAATAAGTGACGGTCACAGAGCCACAGGCTCAGGATCAGGGCGATCACCGACCCGGCCAGACAACCGCACGTGAACATCAACATTGCGATGAAGGCACTCAGGGGAGCGGCGCCTGCCAACAGCATGCCCGCCAACAGCAAAGGCATCGTAAACAGGCCCGTCACAGCGAGTTGTGCAGCCGAGGGCGACAGGATGGCCTGGACGGCTCTCCTGACAAACGGGATGACGGCACCCAGGTGCTCCTTGCCGTTGCCCAACAGGAACTCATACTGTTCCCTATCTGTCTCAATGGCAGAGAGATAGGTACTCAGTCCGCGAATCTGACTGGCCGTGATGTGACTCACCACCAAGGCGCCCAGAGGCAACAGCCAACGGGTGGAGAAACCCTCTGTACCAAGGAGGACAGCCAACAGATAGCAGGTGGGCAACAGCATCCCCGCAACCTGGGCGATGCTCACAGGCAACAGCAGACGGCTCATGCGCCCCTTCACACGGTTCACGACGACCGCCGACGTATAGACCGCCAGTCCCACCAGCCAGAGCAGCGTGGCCCACACATGGTCATAGCGCAGCAGCGCCCACACCATCAGGCAGAGCACCATCGTCTGTACGGCCATCCGCACGAAGCCCAGTCCCAGGCTGTGCAGCAGTTTCTTGTCCCACAGATAGAGCACCCCGGCTGGTATCGACAGCAGCAGGAGCCCCAAAATGATTCGTAGTATCATCGTTCCTGTCATGATTCAATCTCCATTTCGTTGGTTGTCTCCCCGCCGCCCAGCGTGATGACCGGCACGTCCAGTCCCAGCAGCAGCGGTTCCCGTCCCGTCACCACCACGGTCTTGCCGTCCTCCGCCTGTCTGCGCAACAGCGCCAGCATCGACTGGGCCAATGCGGGCGTCAGGTGCGCCATCGGGTCGTCGGCAATGATGATCCGACGGTCCGACTGACTCAGCAGCGTCTCCTTCATCAGCCGGAACACATCCTCCGGCGACAGGGCCTCGGGGGCCTTCACGGGCGTGGCGTCGGGCAGCATCGGTCCCCATGCGGCATAGGCATCAGCCTCTCCACGAGGGGCCTCGGGTTCGTCGAGCTGATGGGCCAGCGCCTGAATCTCCTGTGGCAGATACACCATCAGCCGCCGGAAGGCATAGGCGGAATGGGTGGTCAGGAGCTCACCATCGACACTGACGAAGCCCTCCCTGACGGGCAGAAAACCCATCAGCGTACGGATGAAGACGGTCTTGCCCGAGCCTTCCGGCCCGGTGACACAGGTCACCTGCCCGTCTCTGGCAATAAACGAGAAATGGGTGGTCACAACCTTGTCTCCGACGGCTATCGTCACGTCTTTCACTTCCAGCATCGTGGTATTTTTGGTGCAAAGATAGCGATTTTTCGTCATTCCACACACACAAAGGCCAAATAAATTTGGCTTTTCGCACGATTATTCGTAACTTTGCACCGCAAATGACAAATAATCAACCCGTAACAGAGACGGCGTGGCGACTGCCGGCAGAGTGGGAACCACAGGAAGGGGTGCAGCTGACTTGGCCGCACGCCGCTACCGACTGGGCCCCTATCCTGCCCGAGATCACCGCCACCTACGAGGTGATGGCCCGTGAGATTGCCAAGCGCGAGCGTCTGCTCGTCATCGTCCCCGAGGACGAAGACCGCTCACCGCTCACCAGTCCCGGGCCAAGCGCGCCTACCCGTAGCCTTTCCCACCTCTTTCCTCTGAAATCCAACGACACGTGGGCACGCGATCACGGTTTCATCTCACTTGTTGATGACCGGGGCCACCGCCGCCTGCTCGACTTCCGTTTCAACGGCTGGGGCGAGAAGTTCCCTGCCGACCTCGATAACGCCCTCAACCGCCAGCTCTACGACGCACAGGCACTCGCAGGCGACTATGTCTTCTGTCTCGACTTCGTGCTGGAGGGCGGTGCCATCGAGAGTGACGGCCGGGGCACGGTCTTCACCACCTCGGGCTGTCTGCTCGCACCCCACCGCAACCAACCGCTCTCACAGGCTGAGATCGAGGCGCGTCTGAAGCGCGAGCTCCACGCCGAGCGCATCCTCTGGATCGATCACGGTAACCTGACGGGCGATGACACCGACGGCCATATCGACACCCTCGTGCGCATCTGCCCCGACGACACCTTATTATATGTAGGCTGCGACGATCCCGGTGACGAACAGTACGAGGGTCTCCGGCTGATGGAGGCCCAGCTGCGCACCTTCCGCACCCTCGAAGGCCGTCCCTACCGGCTGCTGAAGCTCCCCATGCCCCGCCCCATCTATGACGAGGGCGACCGCCTGCCGGCCACCTATGCCAACTTCCTCGTCATCAACGGGGCCGTGCTCTGTCCGACCTACGACCAGCCCGACCTCGACGCAGCGGCCCTCCGCCTCATCGCCGAGGCCTTCCCCGACCGGGAGATAGTCCCCATCGACTGTCGCCCCGTCATCCGTCAGCACGGCTCCCTCCATTGTTGTACCATGCAATTTCCCTTGATATGCGAAAAATAAAGATTGGTTTCCTTCAGCTGAGCATCTCAGCTGACGTAGTACAGAATATCGAACGCCTCACCGACGGCATCAGAGACCTCGCCCGACGCGGTGCGGAACTCATCATCCTGCAGGAGCTCCATAACACCCTGTACTTCTGCCAGACGGAGGATGTCGATAACTTCGACCTCGCAGAACCCATCCCCGGACCTTCGACACAGCTGTATGGCGAGCTGGCCCGTGAACTGGGCATCGTCATCGTCACCTCTCTCTTCGAGCGCCGTGCACCGGGACTCTACCACAACACCGCCGTCGTACTCGAGCGTGACGGTTCGATAGCGGGCATCTACCGTAAGATGCACATCCCCGACGACCCGGCCTACTACGAGAAGTTCTACTTCACGCCCGGCGACCTCGGTTTCCATCCCATCGACACCAGCGTAGGCCGTCTGGGTGTGATGGTCTGCTGGGACCAGTGGTACCCCGAGGCAGCCCGTCTGATGGCCCTCCAAGGGGCAGACATGCTGATCTACCCCACAGCTATCGGCTATGCCGACAACGACACGCCCGAGGAACAGCAGCGCCAGCGTCAGGCCTGGCAGACGGTCATGCGCGGCCACGCCGTAGCCAACGGCCTCCCCGTCATCGCCGTCAACCGCGTGGGACTGGAGCCTGATCCCAGCCGTCAGACGAACGGCATCCAGTTCTGGGGCACCTCCTTCGTGGCCGGTCCGCAGGGCGAACTTATCTACGAGGCCTGCGACAACGACGAGGAGAGTATTGTCATCGAGATGGACCTCGCCCGCTCTGAGGAGGTACGCCGCTGGTGGCCTTTCCTCCGCGACCGTCGCATCGACGCGTATAAAGAGATAACAAAAAGGTTTATTGACTAATTTCTTGCACAGACAGATGACCACGAAGCCCAGCATCCGATTCCCAAGAGTGATAGTTCTCCTATTATTCACTATTCACTATTCACTATTCCCAGCCACCGCCCAGGACAAGCCCGAGCCCTTCATCGACGCGGCGCTCGTCTCCCACTACATGTGGCGCGGACAGGATCTCGGCAACGTGTGTTTCCAACCCGAGATAGGCATCCAGTGGCGGGGCTTCACCCTCGACGTCGAGGGCAACACGGGTTTCCGCAGCGAGGACTTCGAGGAAATCGACCTCAGCATCTCCTACGAATACAAGGGCTTCCACGTCGGCGTCACCGACTATTGGTCGGAGTCCGCGCTCGACACACGCTATTTCTCCTACGACAAGCGCAGGGGAGGCCATCAGTTCGAGGGTAATATAGGCTTCCAGTGCAAGTACGGCTCGCTCACGTGGAACACGATCTTCGCCGGCAACGACTATAAGATCAACGGCAAGCGCGCCTACTCTTCCATCGTCGAACTCGCCGTTCCGTTCCAGTTCTTCGACCTCGACTGGGAGTTCCGCGGCGGTCTCTGTCCCTATGAGAGCGCAGGCTTGGCGTTTCCCATCAACGACATCGACGACGAGGGCAACCCCACCGTCTGGCTCGACCACGAATGGTTCTACGCCAGTGGCTTCGGTGTCAACATGCTCTCCCTGCGGGCCACGAAGAACTTCCCCCTGGGCAGCAAGTTCAAGCTCCCCGTGTTCGTCGAGATCCACACCAACCCGGCCGGTGGCCACGCCCGTGTCCTGATGGGCATCAGCCTGGCTACGTTATAAAGCAACAAACGCAATTTCAAGTATATTATGTCAAACCTACTTAGATTCCAGGTCGTTGAAGAGGCTTTCAAGAAGAAGGCCCTCGAGGTGCCAACACCCTCAGAACGGCCGTCAGCCTATTTCGGCAAATACGTGTTCAACCGTGAGAAGATGTACCGCTACCTCCCTGCCGAGGTCTATGCGAAGCTCATCGACGTCATCGACAACGGCGCCAGCCTCGACCGCAGCATCGCCGATGCCGTAGCCGAGGGCATGAAGCACTGGGCACAGGACATGGGCGCCACCCACTACACCCACTGGTTCCAGCCCCTCACCGAGGGCACGGCTGAGAAACACGATGCCTTCGTCGAGCACGACGGCAAGGGAGGCATGATGGAGACCTTCAGCGGCAAGCTGCTCGTCCAGCAGGAGCCCGACGCCTCCTCCTTCCCCAACGGCGGCATCCGCAACACCTTCGAGGCCCGCGGCTACTCCGCCTGGGACCCCACCTCGCCCGTCTTCATCATCGACGACACCCTCTGTATCCCCACCATCTTCATCGCCTACACGGGCGAGGCCCTCGACTACAAGGCGCCCCTGCTCCGCTCCATCCGCTCTGTCACGAAGGCGGCACAGGATGTCTGCGGCTATTTCTACGACGATGTCCGCAAGGTACAGGTGAACCTCGGTTGGGAACAGGAGTATTTCCTCGTTGACGAGGGACTCTACTCAGCCCGTCCCGACCTGCTGATGACCGGCCGCACGCTGATGGGTCACGAGAGTGCCAAGAACCAGCAGATGGACGACCACTACTTCGGTACCATCCCCGACCGCGTACAGGCCTTTATGAAGGATCTCGAGATACAGGCCCTCGAACTGGCCATCCCCTGTAAGACGCGCCACAACGAGGTGGCGCCCAACCAGTTCGAGCTCGCCCCGATCTATGAGGAGTGCAACCTCGCCGTCGATCACAACATGCTCCTCATGTCACTGATGAAGCGCGTCGCCCGCAACCACGGGTTCCGCGTTCTCCTTCACGAAAAGCCCTTCGACGGCATCAACGGCTCCGGCAAGCACAACAACTGGAGTCTCACGGCCCAGACCGCAGGAGGCCAGTCTGCCCTCCTCCACGCCCCGGGCAAGACCCCCGAGGAGAACCTGCGCTTCGTCACCTTCATCGTCGAGACGCTCATGGCCGTCTGGCGCCACAACGGTCTTCTCAAGGCCTCCATCGTCAGCGCCACCAACGCCCACCGTCTGGGTGGCAACGAGGCACCCCCGGCCATCATCTCGTCGTTCCTCGGCAAACAGCTCACCGAGCTGCTCGACCACATCGAGCTCTCCGACAAAGACGACCTCTTCAACCTCAAGGGCAAGCAGGGCATGGCCATCGACATCCCGCAGATCCCCGACCTCATCATCGACAATACCGACCGCAACCGCACCTCGCCCTTTGCCTTCACCGGCAACCGCTTTGAGTTCCGCGCCCCGGGCTCCTCAGCCAACTGCGCCTCGGCTATGATTGCCCTCAACTCCGCGATGGCCGAGGCCCTGCAGGACTTCAAGGCACGTGTCGATGCGAAGATTGCCAAGGGCGACAATAAGGTATCTGCCATCCTCGACGTCCTCCGCGACGACATCCGCACCTGCAAGCCCGTCCGCTTCGACGGCAACGGCTACAGCGACGCCTGGGTCCAGGAGGCTGCCCGTCGCGGACTCGATGTCGAGAAGTCCTGCCCAAAGATCATCGAGCACTACCTCGACGACAGCAGTGTCCGTATGTTCGAGGCCACGAAGGTCATGAACCGCAAGGAACTCGAGGCCCGCAACGAGGTGAAATGGGAGACCTACGTGAAGACCGTCCAGATAGAGGCCCGTGTGATGGGCGACCTGTCGATGAACCATATCATCCCCGTCTCCACCCACTACCAGTCGCAGCTCATCAAGAACGTGCAGGGCATGAAGGACGTGTTCCCTGCCGAGGAGGCCAACCGTCTCTCCGCCCGTAACATGAAACTCATCACGGAGATTGCCGAGCGCACCGAGCGCATCGAACAGCTCGTCGAGGAACTCACCGAGGCCCGTCGCGTCGCCAACCGCATCCCGAGCATCCACGAGCGCGCCATCGCCTACCACGACACCGTCTGTCCGAAGATGGAGGCCATCCGCTCCGAGATCGACCACCTCGAGATGATCGTCGAAGACGGTCTCTGGTCCCTCCCCAAATACCGCGAACTCCTCTTCATCCGATAAATAAAGAAAGCCTCGCAATCGCGAGGCTTTCTTTATTTGTCTAATACTTCATAAACCGAATTGTTCGATTTATACTCCGGAACAATCTCCTTCATCTTCCTGACCGTTTCCATATCGTCATACCGCTTCGATATCTCCACCAGCTCGTTCACCTGCCGGCTGATATCCGCAAAGTCATGCTCCCTGACCTCCGCGATACGGATCTTCTCATGGAACGTCGGCTTCGTGCCCTCCAGCTCGTTCAGCACCTCCTCGTAGAGCTTCTCACCCGGACGAAGACCCGTATATTCGATCTTCACGTCCTTCGCCCCCGAGAGCTTGATCATACGCTTAGCCAGGTCTGCGATCTTCACCGGCTGTCCCATGTCAAACACGAAGATCTCACCGCCGTTACCCTTTGTACCAGCCTCCAGCACCAGCTTACAGGCCTCCGGTATCAGCATGAAGAACCTCACGATACGCTCGTCGGTCACCGTCACAGGCCCGCCGTTCTTGATCTGCTCCTTGAATAGCGGTATCACCGAACCGTTCGAGCCCAGCACATTACCGAAGCGCGTCGTCACGAACTGTGTCCTGTAGGTCTGCTTCTCCGCCTCCTCACTCTGCTTGTTGTTCAGCAGATGCAGGTATTCCTGCGTCCTCTTGTTCTTGATGGCCTGGTCGAGACTCTGCACATAGATCTCACAGATACGCTTCGAACAGCCCATCACGTTCGTCGGGTTCACCGCCTTGTCTGTCGAGATCATCACGAACTTCTTCACCCCGTACTTCACGGCGTAGTCAGCGATAATCTTCGTACCCCAGATATTGTTCAGCACCGCCTCCGAGGGATTGTCCTCCATCATCGGCACATGCTTGTAGGCAGCGGCGTGGAACACGTAGTCCGGCCTGAACGTACTGAATATCTCCTCCATACGGCGCTGACGGCTGATACTCGTCACCACCACCTCCGCCTCGATGTCGGGGAAGTCTTTTGCCATCATCAGCCGGATGTCGTGCTGCGGTGTCTCAGCCTGGTCGATGAGCATCATCTTAGCCGGCTTGAAGGCCGCCACCTGGCGCACCATCTCCGAGCCGATGCTGCCCGCAGAACCCGTAATCAATACGCGCGTACCTTTTAATAATTCCTCCACCGACTTCATATCCACACGGATCTCATTCCTCGGCAGCAGCTCCTCCACGCTTACCTCGCGCATCTGCAGGTTACCGTAGTGCTCGTCGCCGAGGTCGTCGTCCTGATTCAGCTCCTTGGCACCCGATGCCATGTATATCTTCGCCCCGGCCCCCAGGATCTTGTCCTGCAGCGCCTGGTCGTTCCGGAAGTCCTTCACGCGCGATGGCGCCACCAGTACGCCCTCGATATCATTATCCTTGATGATGGCAGCGATATCCTGATCGACGGAATACACCTTCTCCCCCAACACCTCCACGTGCTTCGTATTCTTCCCGTATGTCACGAAGCCCTTTACCAAGAAGCGCCTGGGCCGCTGTGTGCGGATATTCTTCGCAAGTCCCACGCCGTCCGACACCACCCCGTAGATCAGCACGCGGATAGCCCTCGAGTTCGAGAACGCCACGTCGTAGAGCGTCTTCACAAACACCCGCAACCCCCACATCATCAGCGTTGCAAACAGATAGGTCAGGAAGATACAGGTCGTCGAGAAGTTCACGAAAACATCCGTATAGTAGCGATTCAGCAGCTGGTCAGCCACGAGTGCCAGCACCAGCGACAACGAATTACCATACACCACCCGCATCAGGTCCACGAAGCTCGAGAAACGCATGAACCCCGAATACGTGTGGAACAATCTGAATCCCGGTACACTCACGATGACGAAACATATAAGCGTGTTCAGCAGCGGCAGAAAGTTCTCCACCACCACGCCGATGTTATTGAATATCCAATAAGCAAGTCCGCCACTCAAGCCCACACTGGCACAGTCAATCAGCAAGATACACCAGTACGGCAGTGAGTTTTTAGTAAAATACCAATTTAATAATTTGTCAAATGGATGTCTCATTCCAAAACTATTTCATACTAATCGCCTGCAAAATTAGTGCAAATCGGGCAAAAAACCAAATATTATTTGAGTTTTTTCTCGACGCCGCCTAATTTCGACCTTTTTTAAGGTCAAAGGTACGAATAAGTGAGCAAAATACAAAATAA
>Ga0310691_10003523_pt1 | contig 18662 bp, 16 predicted proteins | sample 176DNAGHGlowgp2_FD_203887 | JGI IMG/M metagenome (GOLD analysis project Ga0310691, IMG submission 203887) | Sheep rumen microbial communities from Palmerston North, Manawatu-Wanganui, New Zealand - 1766 DNA GHGlow gp2 (v2) (version 2) | ecosystem: Host-associated > Mammals > Digestive system >...
GTCGTGTGCTGCAGATTCTGTCACGCCGTACAAAGAATAATCCTATATTAATTGGTGAACCTGGTACGGGTAAGACGGCTATCGTCGAGGGTTTGGCAGGACGTATCGTACGTGGAGACGTTCCAGAGAACTTGAAAGATAAGCAGCTCTATTCGCTCGACATGGGCGCTCTCGTAGCAGGTGCTAAGTACAAGGGTGAGTTTGAGGAGCGTCTGAAGAGTGTCATCAACGAGGTGACGAAAGCCGACGGACGCATCATCCTGTTCATCGACGAGATACACACGCTGGTGGGCGCTGGTGGTGGAGAAGGTGCTATGGATGCTGCCAACATCCTGAAACCGGCATTGGCTCGTGGAGAATTGCGTGCTATTGGTGCTACGACGCTCAACGAGTATCAGAAATATTTTGAGAAGGACAAAGCCCTCGAACGTCGTTTCCAGACGGTGATGGTGGATGAGCCGGACGAACTGTCGGCCATCTCCATACTGCGTGGCTTGAAAGAACGCTACGAGAACCACCACAAGGTGCGTATTCAGGACGATGCCTGTATCGCTGCCGTACAACTGTCGGAGCGCTACATCTCTGAGCGCTTTTTGCCAGATAAGGCCATCGATCTGATGGATGAGGCTGCTGCAAAGTTGCGCATGGAACGTGACAGCGTACCTGAGGAGTTGGACGAGATTACACGTAGACTGGCACAGTTGGAGATAGAGCGTGAAGCCATCAAACGTGAGGGTGACGAACCGAAGATAGCCCAATTGGATAAGGAGATTGCCGAACTGAAAGAGCAGGAAACACAGTTCCGTGCCAAGTGGGAGGGTGAGCGCCAACTTGTCAACAAGATTCAGCAGGACAAGCAGGAGATGGAGAACCTGAAGTACGAAGCTGAGCGTGCCGAGCGCGAAGGCGACTATGGTAAGGTGGCCGAGATACGCTACTCAAAACTGAAGGCCCTTGAGGATGACATTAAGGCGATTCAGTCGCAGTTGGCATCAGCGCAAGGCACTAATGCGATGGTTCGTGAGGAAGTCACTGCCGATGATATTGCTGAGGTGGTAAGCCGCTGGACAGGTATACCCGTCAGCCGTATGCTCCAGAGCGAACGTGAGAAACTGTTGCATTTGGAGAGTGAACTGCACCACCGTGTTATCGGACAGGATGAGGCCATCAATGCTGTTAGCGATGCTGTGCGTCGTAGTCGTGCGGGACTGCAAGACCCGAAACGACCTATCGCTTCGTTCATCTTCCTGGGTACTACGGGTGTCGGTAAGACGGAGTTGGCCAAGGCTTTGGCTGAATACCTCTTTAATGACGAAACGATGATGACACGTATTGATATGTCAGAATATCAAGAGAAGCATACCGTCAGCCGACTCATTGGTGCCCCTCCGGGATATGTGGGTTATGATGAGGGTGGACAGTTGACGGAGGCAGTACGTCGCAAACCATATCAGGTGTTGCTGTTCGACGAAATCGAGAAGGCACACCCCGACGTGTTCAACATCCTGTTGCAGGTATTGGATGACGGACGATTGACAGATAATAAGGGTCGTACCGCCAACTTCAAGAACACCATCATCATCATGACGAGTAATGCTACCCGTGAGGAGTTGCGACTGACGATGCGCCCGGAGTTCTTGAACCGTATCGATGAGATTATTACCTTCCAGCAACTGACGCAGCAGCAGATAGCTGATGTGGTACGCTTGCAGATGAAGAGGGTGGCTGATATGTTGGAACCACAGGGTATAACGTTGCAAATAACGGAACCTGCCGTCTGCTATCTGGCACAGGAAGGCTACGACCCGGAATTTGGCGCACGTCCCGTGAAGCGCGCCATCCAGAACCTCGTGCTCAACGACTTGTCGCGCAAGATTCTTGCCGACCAGGTAGACCGTACGAAACCAATCGTCATTGATGAGTTTGGCGATGGACTGGTGTTCCGCAACTAAAAAAATATAAAAAAACATAGGTGGTAGCAAATTTTTCGCTCTTCGCTCTTTGCTTTTCACTTTTTATTCGTACCTTTGCACCCGCTAAATCCATTTATAGTGGGTGCAAAGTATTTTTGGAGAGGTGCTCGAGTGGTTGAAGAGGCACGCCTGGAAAGCGTGTAACCGGCAAAACCGGTTCGCAGGTTCGAATCCTGTTCTCTCCGCCTTTTGAACTTAAAGGGAACCGTTCAGGCTCCCTTTTTTAATGCCTGATTAATAGCAACTTGCGATTGTAACTTGCTGACAGTTAGATTCCTGAGAAAAATCAAAACCTCTAAGACGTGCTCATTGTGATGCATGTCAATGTATGTCAATGCAATATTTTTAATTTATAATTCAATTAGAGGTGATTATGGAAAAACAATTGGACAATCGAGAAGTGAAAGAGCAGGACATTGTTCTATTGCCTGGAGTATCTGAGTATCCTGAGTTAACGTGATAATAGCCAGCAGAAGCCAGGGAATTGAAAGATGCACAAAATGAGAAAAATGTGCAAAATCCCCCTATTTTACGGCCCTTTCGGTCTTAAAATAGTTAATTCAAGACTTTATAACTTCAAAATTCTTGCATTTCAATCTATTATTTTTCCTTTGCAGCAAAAAAAACAAAAGAAATGGGTATGGACAATTGCAAATGGACGAAAAGAAGAAACGCAATAATGCCACAATCACCTTTAGTGACAAGGCTCAGAAGGAAAAGCTACTCCTGCAGTTGAACTCGATGCAATTGCAAAATCTGATGCCTGAGAGTGCGAGAGGCAAAGACTGCCAAAAAGTCATCTGGGCAGTTGACTACCTGTATAACCTTGCTATCAAGGGCAAGATTCGTGTCCAGGTACCGATGTTCGAGGAAGACAGTCAAGAGAAGTTCCTGTTGATTGAAGAAATTCAGCGGCTAAAGTATCGTATTGCGGAGCTGGAGCGTCAGGAGGGGAAATATATAGACACAATAAATAACCTAATGAAATGATAGTTATCGGTGAAATCCACCACCGGAACGTTGTACAACACGCCCCTTCGCTGGTTTCATCATAACTTTGGCCATATAGAAACATTTTCTTCGCCATGTCTCGTCATCATCCTCAGGGTTGCGTCCCCATCCACTTTCAGGGCTACCACCGCCACCACCGCGTGTTTCTGCAAAAGTGACAGCCTGCTGAACATATCCCAGATACAGGGCAGTGGCCACACTTATAATCTCATTGCCGCGCTGTGCCAGATCCTCGACAATGGAGCCCACCATGATATTATCAAGTTTCTGTTGTTTCTTTTCGTCCAGTTCTTCACGAAAAACAGATATTTTTTGCTCCATTCTTTGAGCCTGTTCTGCAGCGATGTCCCATCCTGTCGCACTCATGTCACGTAGTGCCTTATACTGTAGTGTCGGCAGATCCTTGTTAATGGCACGCTGCAGGGCGTGGTATTCACGCTCTGCCTCCAGCCTCCTTCTGGTGATGTCTGATAACTGTTCTTCAGCCGTGTGAAGCTTCTCTGTTTTATCTTCAAGCTTCCTTTCGACATTCTCCAGTTTCGACAGCCGGGTTTCTATTTCCTTTTCCAGCTGCTCTTGCGTGATCTTACCGTCAGCAGCCTGCTTTTTTAGGACTTCGATTTCTTGGATGACATCCGCTTTTATCTTATTTAGGTTTTCTATCATTTTCGACAAGCCTTTGACCTTGATGTCAAGCCGGCTGAAATTCTTCGAAGCCGCATATTCCTTTTGCTGCCACATGTCTCGATGTTCAGCACCAGTGACCTTCTTCGCTTCTCCTCTTTCCATTCCAAGAGCATCTGCTACTAATCCCTGAAGTCCCTTAAGACTCATGTCTTCTTCCGAGAGTTTCACTGTGCGTCCTGTTTTCCAGTCCAGACAGTCGGCTACGAAATGGGCATGTAAGTTCATTTTTCTTTCCCCTGTTACAGGATCTTCATATCCTTCGTCTTTGTGAAGGTCAATACGGATAACATTCCATCCTTTCATCTTCAGCCAATCTATTACTGGCTTAAAGTCCTCAATAGTAGTATCTGGCTTTATTGGGATAGGAGCCTCGCGGATAGGTGACCACCCGGCTACTTTTTCTTTCCTTCCGGTTTTTGGGTTGATTCTCCACCGGTCGTTAAGCTGTGGTGACTGTCCTATCTTCTCCTTATACCGTTTAATCATGTCCGCAAAGATGTCTGAACATGTTTTTCCTCCGTAGTCAGGGTTCACCCATGACGTATTGTTTGGCGTAAGGTCTTGAAAGAAATAAAGGTCCCTTCCTGAGGCCTCTACCGATTTTAGGTACTCAGGATCTCTCTCGTTGTGCTTCTCTACACTCCCGACATTGCAGGGGACAAAATGTGCGCCAGTCTTTGCCATAATCGCTAATTTTTATTTGACATTCTATTAGACCATAATGGAGCTTGCTCCAATCCCTCGGAGAGCCCACAACTCTGCAATAGGTGTACGTAGTACACGATGCGGGGTTATAGTGGGCTATATCCCCAAAGGGATTTCTCCGCGAAATTAGCAATTATTTAATTGCCTAAAGAATCTTGAACTTATAAAGTCTTGAATTAACCATTTTAAGACTTCTGCTGACAAAAAAAGAGCCGCCTTACCCTATTGGGAAGCAGCTCTTCATATCCGATAGCAGGAGTGTCGCTAGCGTCTCACAAACTGTACGAGGACAGTACTGGCGGCATTGGTGACGGTGATCGATACGTCCTTATCATTGGCAACGCCCTTGCCAGAGTATATCCTACCAGTACTCTCCCAGGTCGCATTATAGCGCGTCACCACCTCACTTAGGATCTTGTTAAAAAAGTCTGATGGCACGTTCATATAAGCTACCTGTGTTGTGCTCAGCGTATTGGTTCTGCTATTCAGCACCCCCATATTCATAGTCACACCAGGATATCTGCTGTTGTTGCCATACTGCAGGATGTTCCCTTCGCTTACCTGTGCCGTCCATCCCTGAGCTGCCATGTCGGCCTTGATCTGGTCAAGGGTGGCATCCCAACGAAGGTACGGCTCTACCCATGTCGTGGCGCTGCCGGATATGCCATTATTCAGGTCATCATCATCACCGCCACAGGCTGTGAATGTTATTGCTACTACGGCCATCATAGCCAGCATCATTAGTTTCGCAAAAAAATACTTTTTCATAATAATAGCATTTGATGGTTAGTAAAATAATGTCGTCATCATTTCCTTCTTCTTGTTACAGTACGTGATTGGGGCTTCGCTGTTAAATTATTGCTCTGCTGATGCCGCAGTATATATTCAAAAGCAGAAGCAATTTCAGTCGCTTTATATTCGTTTTGTCCCGTACCGATACGAATGAGGGGTGTTCCAAGATTATCAATCTTCACATTTACCACGTAGTTGTGTATGGTCTTGTCTGGAGTTCTAACTGTTTCGGCACCACCAATACCAAAGCCAAAAATGCATATTCCTGTTCCTAAAGTTTTAGAACGACCTGGGATATATTGGGGATCATCGACAATCTCACAGCTCATGATGTCTTTAAAGTCAATAGTCTTGCCCATAAAAACAAACTTCTGAGCTGATTCATAAAAATGTAACTCTTTGTTAATATCGGGAGTAGAAGTCTGGTCAGCAATGACTTTTGTAGGCTCGCCATATTTTGTCCTCAGTGAGTCCCTCGAATACTCGTAATGCAATTGGGAAAGCATTTTTGTGTCTTTTGTGAAGTTGGCGTTGAGCTCGTTGCGCAAGTCGGCGATAAAACTCCAAAAGTATGTATATGTACCTACATATGCTTTTGCATAGGTGTTTTTATGAGACGACTTCTGCACAAATGGGAATACTTCCGAAATCTTTTCATTTAATGTACGAGACAGTTTGTTATGACTGTCATAAACACCATTCTTGTAACTGTTCGTTGAAAATGATACGAGTAATTTGTTGTCTTCTAAAAGTTGAATGAAAAGCTTAGGAGATACAGAAACCTTGAATAGTTCAACATAAGTGGCATGACTTGCAACGAAAATATTTGCAACAGCACTAATTCTCTTTTCTTTTATGTCTATCGTCAGGTTTTTTGCCCAGTCCTTTTTGGAACTTTTAATCCATTTTGAGATGTAGTTTAGCAAATTCTCAGTACTATACAATGGATTCTCAATTGTTAGTATAGCTTGTGTAAGGAGATACTTATCTGTTGGCTGTTCTGGATTTGTAAACAACTCTATTCTGTTCTTAATATTGTTGGCGTAAACCTTATAATCGTCATCCCGTTGAGAATATAAGAGGTCTTGATACTTCTCCACCTCTGGGCATACCCATCTCATTGCCGGAGCTGATTTCGTATCCTGGTAGCTAATACTCTGAGACATCTGTGCTGATAAAATCTTGCCAGTTTGGTTGTCTCCTGATTGTGCATAGCATATTCCACAGAATGCTATAGCCAGCATTGTCGAAAGTAGTTTCTTCATATTCGTTTTGTTTAAAGTTATTCTTTTGTCATTGGGCACAAAAGAAGCGTGAACCACTTCGCATCCTTATTGCTGGGGCCTGAGAATTCCCAAAAGTACAAGACACGATAATAGCAGTCCACGCAAAACGTGGAAGCTAATTACGCTGTCGTCTGTACTTTTTATTGTCAAGTTTCTCAGGCTTTCCAATAATCAGACAAGCATAACGCTCCTATTTTTACCCTCGATGTTATAGAACGCAACCCTTTGGGGCCTAATTCCTCGACAAAATTAGTAAATAATACTCATTATGCCAAAGATAGCGAGCTTTTTCAGTCTTTTTGAGACAAAATCTGCTCAGAAAATGAGGCTTGGCCATCATTTATGCTGCAAAAGTAGTCATAATGTTACATATATTAAACGGATTATTCCTATGATATGATAGGGAAATCCCTATACCTAACTATTTACGCAATGTTTTACGCAACTTTTAGAGATAATATTTGGCGATGTGTCTAAAAATAGCTACCTTTGTGGCGATGAATAAGAAAGAGAAACTGATAAAGCGTTTTAAGACACAGCCAAGGGACTTCACTTTTGAAGAGGTGGTGACGCTGTTTCAGGGCTGTGGCTTTACTTTGGAGAACAAGGGGGCGACATCAGGCTCGCGCGTCAAGTTCTACCATGAACAGGATGGGAACTCATATATCATGCACAAACCCCATCCTGCCAACATCATCAAGGGATATATGATGCGTGACATCTTGAACTATCTACTGAAGAACGACTATATAAAATAATAAGGTATAAGGACTATGGGATATCTAAAGTATAAGGGCTACACGGGTAGCGTAGAGTACAGTGAAGAGGACAAGTGCCTCTTTGGCAAGGTGCAGGGTATGATGAAGGATGGCATCACTTACGAAGGTGCCACCGTCGAGGAACTGACCAGGGATTTTGAAGGAGCCGTAGATGACTATCTGCAGATGTGTGAGGACAAGGGTATCGCACCCAGGAAGCCCTACACTGGTGTACTGAATGTCAGACTCGGTCCCGAAATACATGGCAGTGCTGCGATAGCCGCCAGTCAGCAGGGCATTACCATCAATGCGTTTATCAAGAATGCTGTTGCCAGGACACTGGGCCTGATGCTGTAAAATACCTGCTGAAAAGTTTGGCCATTCCAGAGAAAATGCCTATCTTTGCAGGCAATTACATGATGAAACAATTAGAGGTGACAAATAACGTCAAGCAGTAAAACCGCTGTATGTTGTTGGTTTCCAATAGGTAATAAAAGGTAGAGATGTGAAGAACAATAGATTCTGTTCTCTCCGCAGGATTCAAAGCTCCGAGGCGAAAGCTTCGGGGCTTTGTCTTTTTTTTAGGAGATGACACCCCAGTTGATGTTGGTCTTGCGCAACTCTTTGAGGCGACGCCAGAGCAGCGCGTAGCGGTCGGAAGCGCAGAGCGGGTCGTCGTCGATAATCAGTTGCGCCTCGTCACGAGCCATCTGTACCAGTTGACCATCGCGGGCAATGTCGGCAATCTTCAGGTCGAAGGCCATACCACTCTGTTGGGTACCCTCCAAATCGCCAGGACCACGCAGTTTCAGGTCGGCTTCGGCAATGCGGAAGCCATCGTTGGTCTCACACATGATGTCAATGCGCTTGCGCGTGTCGGCGCTCAGCTCGTAACAAGTGACGAGAATGCAGTATGACTGGTCGGCACCACGACCTACGCGACCGCGTAGCTGGTGGAGTTGGGAGAGACCGAAGCGCTGGGCTTCGAGGATGACCATCACAGAGGCGTTGGGCACGTTGACACCGACCTCAATGACGGTGGTGGCAACGAGTATCTGTGTCTCACCGCTGACAAACTTCTGCATCTCGGCTTCCTTCTCGGCAGGTTTCATCTTGCCATGTACCTTGCTGAGGCGGAATTCTGGAAATACCTGTGTCAAGGTAGCAAAACCATCCTCCAGATTTTTGAGATCTATCTTCTCGCTCTCCTCAATGAGGGGGAAGACGATATACACCTGACGCCCTTGTCGTATCTGGTTGCGAATGCTGTCGTAGAGTGACGGCAGCGAGCGGTCGAAGACATGTTGTGTGACGACGGGTTTGCGGCCAGGTGGCAGTTCGTCGATGATGCTGACGTCAAGGTCGCCATAGAGCGTCATGGCTAGTGTACGGGGAATGGGGGTGGCAGTCATAACCAGCACGTGGGGCGGATTGACGCTCTTGCTCCACAGCTTGGCACGTTGGGCTACACCGAAGCGGTGCTGTTCGTCGACAACCACCATACCCAGTCGGGCAAATTGTACGGTATCCTCGATGACGGCATGCGTGCCGACGAGAATCTGTACGGTACCGTCAAGCAGTCCGTCGAGAACCTCCTGCCGGCGCTTACCCTTGACAATGCCCGTCAGCATGGCTACACGGATGTCCATACCCTCCAGGAAGTCCATGATGGTCTGCAGGTGTTGCTCGGCAAGAATCTCGGTGGGTGCCATGATGCATGCCTGGTAGCCGTTGTCCAGTGCGATGAGCATCGACATCAGTGCCACAAGTGTCTTGCCGGAACCTACATCGCCCTGTAGCAGACGGTTCATCTGTTTGCCGCTACCCATATCCTTGCGAATTTCGCGGATGACGCGCTTCTGCGCCTCGGTGAGCGGGAAGGGCAGGTTCTCCTTATAGAAGGTGTTGAAGTGGTCGCCAATCTTGCTGAACACATAGCCGCGGTACTTGCGGCGCTGGTCGCTCGCGTACCTTAATATATTAAGCTGGACAAAGAACAACTCTTCGAACTTCAGGCGCAGACGGGCCTGTTCCAACTGTTTGGCATTCTGCGGATAGTGGATGCGCCGCAGAGCGTCGTCACGACTCATCAGGTGCAACTTCTGCGTGATGAAGTCGGGGAGCGTCTCAGCGATAGGTTCCTTGATGGTGTCGAGGAGTGTCTTGGTGAGTTTCTCAATGGCACGGCTGTTGAGGCCCGCCTTCTTCATCTTATCCGACGTGTTGTAGTAGGGCTGCATACCCATGGCGGAGAGCTCCAGCTTGTCGGCCTCCTCCATGTCGGGGTGTACCAGTTGGATGCGACCATTGAAGACCTGCGGACGACCGAAGACGACGTATTCTGTGCCGACCTTATACCTCTTCAGAGCACTGTCGGCATAGTTGAACCACGTGAGGTCCATCACTTTGCCATAGCCGTCGGTGAAGTGGGCGACGACGCGCTTCTTGCGGGCACTCATCTTATAGGTCTCAAAGCTGAGGATGTGGCCTTTCACCTGTACAAAGGGCATATCGCCCGTGAGTTCCTGAATGGTATAGAGGCGACTGCGGTCGATATGCTTATAGGGATAGTACTCCAACAGGTCGCCAAATGTCTGGATGCCCAGTTCGTCACTGAGCATCTTACGGCGGTTAGGACCTACGCCTGCCAGATATTGGATGTCTTGTTGGAGGATACTTTGCATCGTACTTAACGGACTGACACGGAATTATTGTTATTCAGCAGTGCTTCAGCGATAGTCATGTCAAAGGGTGTGGTGATCTTGATGTTCTCACGGTTGCCCTCGACGAGGGTGATGTCAAAGCCGTATGCTTCGACTACGCTGGCATCGTCGGTGAAACCATCGTTGTAGGGCTGGCGGTTGGCTGCCTTTAACAACTGGATATCGAAGGTCTGTGGAGTCTGCACCAGACGGTAGTCGCCACGAGGAACGGTTATTGAACGTTGAGTATTGGACTCGCTTACCAAATGGCGCACCGTCTCAACGATAGGTATGACGGGGATGACGGCCTTAGCGGTTCGGGCTGTCTCGTAGCAGTTGCGGATGACCTCCACGCTGGGGAAGGGACGTACACCGTCGTGTACACCTACCACACCTTCGGCATCGTCAGGGACGAGTGCTAATCCGTTCTGCACAGAGTGGAAGCGCGTCTCGCCGCCATCCGTCAACTGGTACTCTATCCTGAAGTCATATTCCTTACACAGTTGTTTCCAGTAGTCCTGTTGGGCCTTGGGCAATACCAAGATAATCTGCAGGTCGGCAGCGTACTCGCGGAACCGTTCCAGCGTCCGCATCAGTACTGGTTTGCCGCCTATTGGCAGAAACTGCTTGGGAATGTCTGCTCCCATACGCAGTCCCTTACCACCTGCCACAATGATTACATAATCGCAACAATGATGCATTATGCATTAAGAATTAAGCATTAATAAGGTGTTTGAAGCGCATGCCCTCGGCAATTTGGTCTGAGGTCTTCTTGTCTACTAGCTGAGCAAGGAGCTCATAGGCAAAGGGGAATGCAGCGGCAGGCCCCTCGCCGGTCGTGACTTGACCGTCAACGGTAACTAGGTCGCCAGTATAGGTAGCACCATTCTCTGGCAGCGGACCCTCCATGCCTGGATAGCAGGTGGCACGCTTACCCTCAAGAACACCTAAAGGAGCCAGGACAACAGCGGGCGAGGCACAGATGGCAGCAACCTTTTTGCCTGCAGCATGCTGGTCGACGATGGCTTTGCAGACACCCTTGTGGTCAAAGAGATTGGTAGCACCAGGCATACCACCGGGCAAGAACAGCAGGTCGGCATCAGAGAAGTCTCCTTCTTCAAACATAATGTCTGCCTCGATGTTCACGCCATGAGCAGAACGTACCAAGGGGAAGTCGCTGATGCTCACCGTTACAACGTCAACACCGCCACGACGCAATACGTCGACGGGAATCAGTGCTTCTACATCCTCGAAGCCGTCAGCTAAGAATACATATACCTTTTTCATTGTCTTTTATTTATCTTAGAGCTTGTAAATATTGCTTGATGGTTTCCTGCAGTCCTAAGTAGAGGGCATCGCAGATGAGCGCATGGCCAATGCTGACCTCGTCAGTCCAGGGAATCTGCTGATGATAGTAGGCCAGATTCTCCAGCGACAGGTCGTGACCAGCGTTGAGCCCCAGTCCTACTTCTTGAGCAGTCTTGGCAGCAGCAATAAATGGAGCGATGGCTGCCTCACGGTTAGCAGCATAGCCAGAAGCGTAAGGCTCTGTGTAAAGCTCCACACGGTCAGCACCACATGCCTTGGCACCCTCCACCATGCGCGGTTCAGCATCGACAAAGATGCTCGTACGGATGCCAGCCTCTTTGAAAGTCTTGCAGATGTCGGTGAGGAAGGCTTTGTTTTCCAGTGTGTCCCAGCCGTGGTTGCTGGTTATCTGGTCGAGCCCGTCGGGTACCAGCGTCACTTGTGTAGGTACAACCTCCAATACCAGTTGGGTGAACGAGTCGATGGGGTTACCCTCAATATTAAACTCGGTGGTAATCTGCGGGCGCAGGTCGCGGACATCCTGGTAGCGAATGTGACGTTCGTCGGGACGTGGGTGTACGGTAATGCCCTGTCCACCAAATAGTTCAACGTCGCGTGCAACAGTCAGCACGTTGGGGTTATTGCCGCCTCTGGCATTGCGCAGAGTAGCAATCTTATTGATATTTACACTTAGTTTCGTCATATTTTTCACTTTTCACTTTTCATTTTTCACTTTTATTTGTATCTTTGCACCATTGTACGCTGCAAAGATACAAATTCTTTGTGAATAATCAGCTAAAAGAGCTAAAAAAGTATGACGTCACGTAAATTAAGGTTCGCTATTTTTGGCAATGCCTATCAGCCAAAGAAGTCAGCTTCTATCCAGAAACTGCTGGCAAGTCTGTCTGTCCGACGAGCAGAAGTCTGTATTGAACGTGAGTTCTATTGTTTCCTGACCGATGACCAGCACCTGCCGGTGGAAGGTGTCTCTGTCTTCGACCCGTCAGACTTCAATGCCGATTTCGTTATCTCCATGGGTGGCGACGGTACTTTCCTGCGTGCTGCCAGTATGGTGGGAGACAAACAGATTCCTATCTTGGGTGTCAATACGGGACGTTTAGGATTCTTGGCAGATGTCAAGGCGCAGGAGATAGAGCGTACCATTGATGCACTCTATGAGGGCGACTATACGGTTGACACCCGTGCCGTCATCAAGGTAGAAACGGAAGGACAGCCACTGGAGGGTTATAGCTGTGCACTGAACGATGTCGCCATACTGAAACGTGACAATGCCTCGATGATTACCATCCATACAACGGTGAATGGTGACTACCTGACAACTTATCAGGCGGATGGTCTGATTATGAGTACACCAACCGGTTCTACGGCCTATTCGCTGTCGAACGGTGGACCTATCATTGTGCCAGGGACACACGTCTTTGCGCTGACGGCCGTTGCTCCCCACTCGTTGAATGTCCGCCCCATCGTCTTCTCGGAAGACTGTGAGATTAAACTAACGGTAGAGAGTAGGACGCACAACTATCTGGTGGCGCTGGACGGTCGCTCGGAGAACCTTCCTGACACGACGCGCCTGACCTTGCGCAAGGCACCCTACCGCGTAAAGGTCATCAAGCGTGCTGGTACGAAGTATTTTCATACCCTGCGTGAAAAGATGATGTGGGGTGCTGATCAGCGCGGCTAATTAAGCATTATGCATTAAGCATTATTCTCACTCTTTCGGCAGTTGCAGAATAAAGCGGCTGCCTTCTTTGTATCGGGTGTCGAGAATAACGTCACCACCCAATTGGCGTGCTACACGACGAGCCACCGACAGTCCCAGACCGACCCCCTCCTTATAGATGTCTGACTTGTAGAAGTGTTCGAAAATCTTCTCTTCGTCGCCCTCCTTGATGCCACAACCTGTGTCGGTGACACTAAGACAGATGATATCGTGGGCAAGTTTGTGCTGATAGCTGCGCAAGGTGATGGTACCCCCTTGGGGAGTAAACTTGATGGCATTGTCCATGAGGTGGTTGAGAATCTTCTGAACCTCCTTGCAGTTGGTCATGATTTTACAGCTGTCCTTGAGTAGCAGTTCCAGACGGAGTGAGAAGTTAATCTCGTCGTCTTGATAGGGTCCTGCCAGATTTCTCAACAGGTCATTACATGCGATGAGGTCAGTCTTGTCTATATAGTGTACACTCTCTTTGCTGGAAATGTCGAGTATTTCGTCGACGATGCGTACAATGGTGTTAGTGCTGTGACCAATACGCTTAGCGATGTCGGCACGTTCCGCATCGCTGGTCAGTGTACGCGGGTCGCTGATAATCTGTGCATAACCGCTGATAATGTTCAATGGTGTACGTATCTCGTGACTCATGTTCCGCAGAAAACTGATTTTCATGCGGTTGGCCTCTTGGGCTTTGTCGCGGGCAATGAGCAACTCTTGGTTCTGGCGCTGTAGTTTGCGCAGATAGCGGTTCTTGTTCATACGATAGATGAGCAAACCTATCATTAAGAAGCCAAAGACGACAGCGCTGATGGCGTATTGTAGTCTTGTGTTGTGCTTGGCCATCATATTGCTGAAAGCTTCTGCATCTTCAAGGTCACTGGCTGATCCCATCATTTCTTCAGCCATGATGACGTTGTTCACTGAGTCCTTGATAGCCATATAGTGCTTCTGCGTCTTGAAGGCCTTGTCAGTGTTGCCTGACATCTCGTAGATTTCGCTTTGGAATTTGTAGATGTCAGTGGAATTGGTCAGGTTGTGGGTCAGTCTGATGGCATCATCGTACCGTTTGTCTGCAGCAGCTTTGCAGATCAACGCGTAATAATAATAGGTGGTACTGAACTCTTCGCCCAGTTTCTCTCTCAGCGAGATGTATTCTTTGAAGGCTGCGTTAACGGCTGTCCAATCGCGCATAGCATACGATACGATGACTTTAAAACCGATGGCATCGCTGTAGTCGTAGCTGACAGCATCTCCCTTGATGATTTCAATGGCACAGTCAAGGTGTTTCATGGCCTCTTCCGGTTGGGTGTCCATCTCGATGTTAGCCAGGTCCATGTAGATAGAAGCCAGGTTCTTGACCTGACTGTGGTCTACTTGTTCCAAGGCCTTCTCAAAATACTGGTGAGCCAAGGGTATGTTGCCACGCAGAGAGTAGATGATGCCTCGTAGCTGGGTCGTCTTGTAGAGCTCGTTCATGTCGCCACGGCGCTCCATCTCAGCCTGCATCTTCATGGTCTTGCGCAAAGCACGGTAGAAGTGGTTGTGGTTAACATCGTAGAGCACCTCATTCTTCCAACAGAGGTAATAGCCGTTCATGTTGCCTTCGCCGAGTAAGTACTTGCGGTAGTTCCCGATGGCTTCGTAGAACTGATGTTCATTGTTCTGATTGAAAGCAGTGCGTACCTTCTGTAAAAGGTTCGTTTCGGTTGTGTCTTCCTGGCTTTTTGCCTGTCCAGATGTTTTGATGGTATAGAAGCTTAAAGCCAAAAGTATGATAATGCCGGTAAGGCAATAGTTGAATTTCTTCCAGTTCATAGTTTCCTAATACGGTTATGTTACTGCAAAGGTAGCAATAAAGCCCTTTATCACCAAATCTTCAAAATGCTAATCTACCAATGCCCCTAAATTAACAATTGTTGAGTTTTTCTCAGCGGTATGTGTCAGGTCTCATTTCTTAATAGAAGTTAAATGTTGATAGTTTTTTGCCAAATTATTTGGAAGTTACATGGTTTTTGTTTTACCTTTGCGGTGTACTATTAAAGTGGTACACTAATACAGTGAGATTATCAACTAATAAAAACAATTATGATAGAAGTAAAAAACATCAGTTTTAAGTATGCCGGATCAAAGCATCTGGTATTCGATGATTTCAGTCTCAGACTGGAGGAAGACCGCATCTACGGTCTGTTAGGAAAGAACGGTACAGGTAAGTCGACGCTGCTCTACCTGCTCTCTGGTCTGTTGCGCCCCTCGCTGGGCACCGTGTGTTGCGATTCTGTCGCAACATATAAGCGCTTGCCCGAAACGCTCCGTGACATCTTCCTGGTAACGGAAGAGTTTGAGATGCCCGCCATCTGTCTTTCAGAATATGTGAAGCTCTACAAGCCTTTCTACCCCAATTTCTCTGACGAAATCCTGCAGGGTTGTCTGGCTGATTTCGAGTTGCCGGCGGATGTGCATTTGGGCAAGCTGTCTATGGGTCAGCGTAAGAAGGCCTACATCGCCTTTGCCATGGCTACCAACACCAAGTATCTGTTGATGGATGAGCCCACCAACGGACTGGACATTCCGTCGAAGTCGCAGTTCCGCAAGGTGATAGCCCAGCACATGACAGAGGAACGTACGGTGATGATTTCTACCCATCAGGTGCACGACGTGGAGCAGATGCTCGACCACATCCTTATCCTCGACCAACACTCGGTATTACTGAATGCCTCCATGCAGGAGATACAGGATCAGTACACCTTCGAATACCGTACACCCCAGCAAATGGACGACAGCGTGCTCTATGCCGAGCCTACTCTGCAGGGCAACGCGGTCATCTGCCATCGTCAGGAAGGCGATGCCGAAACACAAGTGAACCTCGAACTTCTGTTTAACTATAAAACACAAGCAAAATGAAAACATTCCATTTCAATAGATTCTCACAGGCACTGAAGTGCCAGTTCCTTGTTCTGCGCAAGACGTGGATTCGCCTCTTTGGCATCTTTACACTCGTCATGTTTATGGCCAACCTGTTCTTCACCCGCGTGCAGGGGCACAAATATCAATATATGTTAGAAGAATGGGGCGCAGCAGATGCCTATCAAAGATACCATTCCTATGTAGAGCAGACTCTTGTCTTCGGCGTCATCTTCTTCTGTTTCTCCATGCTCTTTGGTGCCAGTTTCCTGTTCTCTGGCATGAAGGACACCCGCAAGCGCTCGGCCTTCCTACTTTGGCCCGTGTCCAATCTGGAGAAATACACCATCAATCTGCTGCTCTCCGTACTTTGGTTGGCTGTTATCACCATTGGCGCCTATCTGTTGGCTGACACTCTGCGCGTATTCATTGATTGGGTGACAGGACGCGTCGTTATTTGGGGCATTCCAATGATAGGTACTCGTGTTTTTGGCCCTGCCCCCGAGGAGCACTGGCAGATGGAATGGATGCTCTTCGCCTGGGTATTCTACATTCACTCGCTTTATATTGTGGGCGGCACGCTGTTCCGTCGCCAGCAGTTCCTGCTGACCAGCTGCACGATCGTTCTTGTCGCCATCTTGCTGACAATGCTTCTAAACCAGATAGACTGGAACAGCATGAACATCGAGTTCATCACGGGCACCTGGGACGAGAAGACAAGAACCTATACGCAAATTTTCCATCCCTTCTTCTATATTCTGAATACGGCAGTGACCTTGCTTATCTTCGTTCACTACTGGGTATCTTATAAGCTCTTTACCCGTATGCAGGTCATTAACAATAAATGGTTAAACGTATGACATTTACAAACGATAAAGCAATATACATCCAGATGGCCGACCGCCTCTGTGATGAGATACTTGCAGGAAAATATAAAGATGACGACCGCATTCCTAGTGTGCGCGAATATGCTGTGCTGCTGGAGGTGAATACCAACACTGCCGTAAAAGCCTACGACGAGTTAGCTCGCGCGAACATTATTTATAATAAGCGTGGCTTGGGCTACTTCGTCTCTCCTGGAGCGAAAGAGCAAATTCTGGACGAGCGTCGCCGCGACTTCATCGACAACAAGTTGCCCGAACTGTTCCGCCAGATGCAACTGCTGGGCATTACGTTAGAAGATGTTAAAGAGGTATACGCTGCGCAACTATAGCCTCCCTTCTTCCGTCCAATAGGTAAAACATTAAGCATTATGCATTAATCATTAAGCATTTTAAAGATGATTCACTTACAAGACATCAACAAAACCTACCAAGGTGCCCAGCCACTCCATGTACTGAAAGGTATATCCCTCGACATCGCGAAGGGAGAATTCGTCAGCATCATGGGAGCGTCGGGCTCTGGTAAGAGTACCTTATTGAACATATTGGGTATCCTGGACAACTACGACTCAGGGACCTACGAGCTGGCGGGCGTCCCCATCTGGAACCTCTCCGAGCGTCGCGCAGCAGAGTATCGTAACAAGATGATTGGATTTATCTTCCAGTCATTCAACCTCATCTCTTTTAAGACAGCAGTAGAAAATGTTGAGTTGCCACTCTTTTATCAAGGGGTTTCCAGGCGCAAGCGTCATACGCTTGCCCTGGAGTATCTCGACCGTCTGGGTCTGCTCGACTGGGCTGAACACTATCCCAACGAACTCTCCGGTGGACAGAAACAGCGTGTGGCCATAGCCCGCGCACTGATTACCAAACCTCAGATTATTCTGGCTGACGAACCTACGGGAGCCCTCGACTCGAAGACATCGGTAGAGGTGATGCAGTTGCTGAAGAAGCTGAACCAGGACGACGGCATGACCATCGTTGTGGTAACCCACGAGAGTGGTGTGGCCAACGAGACCAACAAGATTGTCCATATCAAGGACGGCATCATCGGACAGATAGAAGAAAACCTTGACCACAACGCATCACCCTTCGGTAGTGGAGGATTGATGAAATAACTAGTAGTACTAGCTAAACTGGAATAACTAGAGAATTATGCGAGATATCATTAGTGAAATATGGCAGACGGCACGACGCAACAAGTTGCGCACGACACTGACAGGATTCGCAGTGGCGTGGGGCATCTTTATGATTATCGTGCTGTTGGGTGCAGGCAACGGACTCATCAATGCCAACGTGAAGCAGGCCAGCAACTGGCTTACTAACTCGATGGAGGCTTATGGCGGCTATACCTCGAAAGCCTATAAAGGCTTGAGCGAGGGACGAGGCATCGAACTGAACACCAAGGACCTGGCTGCCACCGAGAAGGAGTTTGCGAGCACCATCGATGACGTGGGTGCCGTCTACTACCACAGTGCTACGGTGAGCTATGGCGAACAGTACCTGAACAACCTGCAGATTATGGGTGTCTACCCCATACACAGTCAGATTCTGAAGCGCGACCTGCTTTGTGGCCGACACATCAACCAGATAGACCTGAAGGAGAAACGCAAGGTGCTGGTGCTGGCGGATAACCAGGCCAAGGAACTGGAACCGAAAGACTGCAAGCGGCTGTTGGGCAAAAACATCAAACTGGGCAATATGTCTTTCAAGGTGGTGGGCATCTACAAGAGTACGGGCGATGGCGAAACCTCGGCGTATGCTTCTTATACTACTATCAAGAACGTGTTTGGTGCCAACAACAACAGCATAGGCAACATCGAGTTTACCTTCCACGGACTGAAGACGGAAGAGGCCAACGAGACCTTTGAGAAAGTGTATCGCCGTCGATTGAACGGCAACCATCAGGCGCATCCTGACGACGAG
>Ga0310691_10003525_pt1 | contig 18657 bp, 13 predicted proteins | sample 176DNAGHGlowgp2_FD_203887 | JGI IMG/M metagenome (GOLD analysis project Ga0310691, IMG submission 203887) | Sheep rumen microbial communities from Palmerston North, Manawatu-Wanganui, New Zealand - 1766 DNA GHGlow gp2 (v2) (version 2) | ecosystem: Host-associated > Mammals > Digestive system >...
TTACGCGAACTGATTTCAAACGCATCCGATGCATTAGATAAGCGCCGCTATTGGACATTGACTAACCCTAATTTAGAAAAACCAAGTGCCCCCTATCGCGTGGTTTTAACGCCGGATAAAGACCATAACACTTTAACTATTTCTGATAACGGTATCGGCATGAACCGTGATGACCTGATTAACCACATCGGCACGATTGCCAAATCCGGCACTGCGGAATTTTTGCAAAACGCCAAAGATAATGCCTCTGCCGTTGATTTAATCGGCAAGTTCGGCGTCGGCTTTTATTCTGCATTCATGGTTGCCTCATCTGTTGAAATCATCACCAAACGCGCCGACAGCAAGTCCGCTTATAAGTGGACCTCAGACGGTGTCAACGGTTTTGAAATAGAAGAAACCGAAAAAAAAGAAACCGGCACAGATATTAAACTGTTCTTAAAAGAAGATGCCAAAGACTTTACCGACACCATTTATTTAAGAAACATCATTCACACTTATTCGGAACATATTGATTATCCGATTGTCTTAAACTTAGGTGATGCCGGCGAGGAAACGGTTAATACCGCCTCGGCGCTATGGACACGTAACAAAGCAGACATTACCGAAAAGCAGTATAAAGACTTTTACCAACACGTTACCAAAAACTTTGATGACCCGTGGATGACCTTACATTTTAAGGCAGAGGGAAGTTTGGAATATACCGGTTTGTTGTTTGTACCGACCAAAGCTCCGTATGATTTGTTTCAACCCGACCGTTTGACCGGTATTAAATTATACGTCAACAAAGTGTTTATCTCCGATAAGGTAGAGGGCTTGATGCCGATGTATCTCCGCTTTGTCAAAGGCGTGATAGACAGTGCCGATTTGCCGCTTAATATCTCACGCGAAATGCTGCAACACAATGCCTTGATTGCCAAAATTCGCCAAGGTGTTGTATCACGGCTATTTAAGGAATTAAAGAAAAAAGCCGAAAACAAAGATGATTACAAAACTTTCTGGAATGCCTTCGGTATTGCCTTTAAGGAAGGTATTTACGAAGATTTCACCAATCGTGAAGAAGTGGCCGAATTATCTCGTTTCTACACCACCAAATCACCTGATGAACTGACCTCATTAGATGAATACATTGCCAATATGGACAAAGACCAAAAGGACATTTATTACATCACCGGCGATGATGCCAAGACATTGTTCTGTAACCCTCAGTTAGACGCCTTTAAGCAAAAAAATATTGAAGTTTTGCTTTTAACCGATCCGATTGATGAGTTTTGGACACAGACCTTGCTTTCATACAAAGGTCATGAATTAAAACACATTTCACAAGCCAAAGATTTGAAGTTTGAAAGAACCGAAGCCAAAGCCGATGAAAAAGGCTTAAAGAAATTGATGGAAAACATGACCGAGTGGTTTAAGGGCGAAGCCGGCAAAGTTGAAGCCACCGAAAAACTGACCACTAGCCCCGCCAGTTTGACGGTAGAAAACGGACAAATGAGTATCCACTTAGAGCGGTTAATGCGTAACCATCAACAACAAACCACTTTTGACAGCACAAGAATATTAGAGATAAACCCGTATCATCCGTTGATTATCAAACTGGCCGAGCTGATAAAAGATAAAAGCAAAGAGCAAGAGGTTAAAGACGCATCGTTCTTGATTTTGGAACAAGCCAAAATTGCCGAGGGAGAGGCTGTGTCTAACCCGAGCTTGTTTAATGAAAAATTGAGCGAGTTTATTTTGAAGTCGCTCGTTGCCTAAAGAGTGGTGCAGGAGCAGTCCTGCCGCCGTCCGCGTAGGACCGCCCGACGCGCAGTCGGCGACGAAGTCGCTCCGTGTCGCGCTAAAACAACCTTAAATTTTTTGTAAAACAAAAAATTTTTGCGCGACACATACCTTCCGGCGCATTACCTCTGCGTCATGCAAAGCTTGTTTCAGCATCTTTAGTCGCACCGATTTTAAGTTCTACACAGGCGGTTTTGGCTTTGAATAGCCAACCGCCTGATGCATAACTTTTATAATTATTTCTTCTTTAATTCCTCTTTTTTCTTAAGCTCTTCCAAATTACTTTCCATAGCAATTTTATCCAAAATAGTCTTAACCACCACATCAATTGATTTGCCTTCACTGTAATCAGCCGGCAGTGCAAAATTAACTCGATCATCTTTAAGTAAATGAATGGCTTTTTCGCGGTGCGCACTTTTGGGCTTATAAACGGCAATGGCATTACCGTTCCGATTTTTTACCATTTTCATAGAAGGAATATCGGTCATTCCGTCGCCAAAATAGATAATCCGAGAGAAAGGAATTCGACGCTTATTATCATCCATATATTCGTTAACTGCACGGTCATCCAATTTGCCTAACCCTTTATTGATTTTAGAAAGATACTGCACTTTAGTCGAATAATTAACCACACGCGCCGGCCAAACCGGAGTGCCATCCTCGCCAAAGGCATAAGAACACCCATACATTCCTTTGATATATTTGCAAATTGAGGTGCCGCACAAAATCTCTTCATAGCCCGAAGAAATAATATAATGCTCAATTTTAAGCCCTAATTTCTTACCATAGGCATTAATCCGCTCAAACCACTCCTCAACACCTTCATAATATTTAACCAAAGTCCCGCAATATTGAAAATTCTCACGGGTTAAACGCACACCTTTTTCTTTGGCGGTTTTCATAAAATAATACATACTGCCGGTAATCTGATCGGCACAATTTTCAATGGACCAGGCATTTGCCTTTTTCCAAAAAGTCTTTGGGCTCATGCCGAGTTCCGGTATCAGCACATAATCTTGCATATATGTGGTAGAAAGTGTTTCATCAAAGTCATAAACAAGCGCAACGACGGTATTTTTCATCTTTTCCTCAAAATCATTCTTGCAATTTCAAGAAAATTATACTAAAACATCGGTTAGTTTTTCGTTAATATAAGAGAATAAGAGGTAAAAAATGGCAGCAACACAAATGGAACAGCTTGTTTCACTCTGCAAAAGAAGAGGATTTATTTTTCAAAACTCAGACATCTACGGCGGTCTGCAAGGGTTATATGACTACGGTCCGTTAGGTGTAGAGCTCAAAAACAACATCAAAGCCGCATGGTGGCGTGCGATGGTTTATGAGCGTGATGATGTTGAAGGTTTGGATGCTGCCATTATTACCAACCGCAAGGTATTGCATTATTCCGGTCACGAAGATACTTTTTCTGACCCGATGGTTGATTGCAGAAAGTGTAAAGGTCGTTTCAGAGCTGACCACATTAACGGCGTTTGCCCGAACTGCGGCTCCACCGATTTAACCGAACCGCGCCCGTTTAATTTGATGTTAAAAACGCAATTAGGTCCGGTGGTAAATGAAGATGCCGTGGCTTATCTCCGCCCTGAAACGGCACAAGCGATTTTCACCCAATTTAAGAACGTTGTTGATGCCACATCAAGGAAATTGCCGTTTGGTATTGCACAAATCGGCAAGAGCTTCAGAAACGAAATTACGCCGAAGAATTTCATTTTCCGCGTCAGAGAATTTGAGCAGGCGGAATTGGAATTTTTTGTAAAACCGGGAGAAGATGAAAAGTGGCATGAGATATGGAAACAAAATCGTATTCAATGGTGGCGTGACCAAGGAATTGAATCGGATAATTTAAAGATTTATGACCAACAACCGGATGAGTTGGCACACTATGCCAAAGCCTGCACCGATATAGAATACAAATTCCCGTGGGGATTTGATGAATTAGAAGGTGTGGCAAACCGACGCGACTATGACTTAGGTAATCACACCAAGAGCCAAGAAGAATTTAATTTAGAAGCCAAGTGCCATGAAAATCACGATTCGACGACCAAGTTATGTATCAGAGATGATGACGAAAACAAATGGATTGTTCCGTTTGTGGTTGAGCCGTCAATGGGTATTGACAGAGGTATGTTAGCGATTTTGGTTGAAGCCTATAACGAAGAAGATTTAGGCAACGGTAACAGCCGTATCGTGATGAAGATAAAGAAACATTTAGCACCGATAAAGGTTGCGATTGTGCCGTTAAAGAAGAACAGTCCGGAGATTATGGCAAAGTGCCATGAGTTAAAACAAAAGCTGATGAAGTTAGGTATCGGCAGAGTGGCATTAGAGAACACCGGAAACATCGGTAAAGCCTATCGGAGACATGATGAGATCGGAACACCTTTGTGTTTAACGGTTGATTTTGAAACGTTGGAACAACAACCGGAAAGTGTAACGTTAAGAGACAGAGACACAATGGAGCAAGTGCGTGTGAATACCGCAGATTTAGAGAATTATCTCCGCGAGTATTTTGCTTAAGAGTGCGTAGCACTCCGCCGTCCGCGCAGGACCGACCGACCGCGTAGGTCGACAGCCGACAGGCTGTTCAAAGGCGCGCAAAGGTAAAGATAAAAATTTAAGGACGGGATAAAATCCTGTCCTTAAATTTTTATGCGCGCCTTCATTTTATTAAAAAGTTCCACACAGGCTGTTTTATGGTATTTAGATAACCAAACAGCCTATGCATAACTTTTATACCCACTCTTTACCTCACCTTAAACATTCTGCGATATACTGTTTCAATATAGAAAGGAAAAATAAAATGTTCAAACAACCGTTCACCCTTCATACCCATAATAACGAATTACATTTTGACGGCAGATATTCTGCCCGTGAGATGATAGAAGCCGCACAAAATTTAGGCTTTGAGACCATCGGCGTAACCAACCACATGATTTTTCATAAAAGCCTTACCCCTTATTTGGAACGCGAGCCGATGTTTTTTGATGATTATAAAAAAGCGGAATACGCTTATATGAAACACATAGAAATCCTGAATAACCTCAAATCAGAGTTTAAAATAAACATCAAAATCGGTTTTGAAGTGGACTTTTTTCAGGCTCCGCATTGGCGGAAATATTTTGAAAAAATGATAACACGCCTACCGGTAGATTATCTTTTAAGCGGCAGCCATTTTATTAAAAACGAAGATGAAAGCTTTGTATGTAACATCTTTCACTTAAAACACTTAGACCCGAAACCGGATGAAGAAACCATGCGTAAGCTGACGATTAACCACTTTAAGAACATTGTGGCAGCAATTAAAAGCGGTTACTTTAGTTTTATCGCTCACTTGGATTACTGCACCTTATTCGGGCTTGGTGATGATGAGAGCTATAATGAATACAAATATGAGATTTTAGATGCCCTAAAAGAAACTAAGACTCCTTTTGAAATCAATACCGGCGGTTATGACCGTATCAATCGTCCGCATCCGGATGTATGGATGATAAAAGAAATGGCAAAAGACGGCGGGCTTGTGCCGATTGTCATCAGCGACGACGCACATTACATAGAACACATCGGTAGACATTTTGATACGGCAGAACAGCTTTTAAGCGACCTCAATTATACCAACCGTTTTACCTTGGATATGCTGAGAAAACCTGTTTAAAAAAAAGAAAGCAGATCGGAGGTTTTATCCCCCAATCTGCTTGTTTTGTGTGTTCGTGCGGTAGAACAGACTAGCCTTACAGCATTGTCCAAACCACCCACACAATTGCGGTCACTGCGGCAGTGATGATAAGCAAACCGCTTGTCCACGTAACTACAATACCTACACTCTCCACCATACTGTCTGCACGGCGAATTAAGAGCTTTTCCTTGATGTCATCGGACAAGGTGTCGTCAAATGATAAAGACATGTAGCTTTTCCACCACTCGCTTGCAGGCGTATTAAAGAGCATTATTGCGGCGAGCAGTAGCACAAGAACACCCACCTGATGAACGATGTTGATAATGCCGAACTCACCAGAGATATACGAGCTCCACGCGCCCCAGAAGTTAGAGAACATATTGCGCCCACCAAACGTAGTTGCGTAGTCAAAAGCCTTATCTATTAAGCAAAATACCACAACCAACGTTGCGCACAAAGCAATCAACGTGTATGTGTTCAAAAGATAGACATTGCGACGCTTCCATGCCTGATGCATGAAGTCTTTGATGTTCTGCCAAATGCCTTTGAAAAAGCGCCTCCAACTAATGTTCCATGTCACTTTGGGCCACACTCCGTTGTAGGAGAAATTGACCATCATCAATTTGTTTGTCATAATTTAATTTTTTTTAATTGTTATTAAATGTTCTTGGTATCAAATCAGACGATCTTTCGTCTTCAATTACCTCAAACATGCATAACAATTTAACCTCAAGACAAACGCCCCAAGACAAAACCGCAACACACCCTCAAAATAATTTTCCGACTAATTAACCATATAATAGATACCAAGTTTATTATACCATTTTTTAACCCCCTTCGCAAGTCAAAAAGGATAATGTAACACTATGAAAACACACATTTTTTTAAAATAATTGGCAAAAATTGAAAAAAACACTTGCAAAAAGAACAAAAAAAGAACATAATGCAAACGAAATGAAATTATAAGACTTTTTTGATGAGGTATAAAATGGAAAAAGATAAGGCATTGGAAGCGGCATTAAGCCAAATAGAACGCGCCTTTGGTAAGGGTTCTATCATGCGTTACGGACAAGACACCAAAATTGATATTGAGGCGATTTCAACCGGTTCACTGGGAACAGATATCGCACTTGGTATCGGTGGTCTTCCTAAGGGTAGAATTGTTGAGATATACGGACCGGAAAGTTCCGGTAAAACCACTTTGGCTTTAAGCGTTATCGCCCAAGCTCAGAAAAAAGGCGGAACGTGTGCTTTTATAGATGCCGAGCACGCACTTGATCCATCTTATGCCAAAAAGATTGGTGTTGACATCAACAATTTATTGATTTCGCAACCGGATGCCGGCGAACAGGCTTTAGAGATTGCCGATACATTGGTGCGTTCCGGTGCAATTGATGTATTGGTTGTCGATTCGGTTGCCGCTCTGGTTCCAAAGGCCGAGTTAGAGGGAGAAATGGGCGATTCGCACATGGGTTTGCAAGCACGCCTGATGAGTCAGGCTTTGCGTAAATTGACAGCAACCGTTTCCCGCTCCAACACATTGATTATTTTTATCAACCAGATTCGTATGAAAATCGGTGTTATGTTTGGCAACCCCGAAACGACCACCGGTGGTAATGCTTTGAAATTCTATGCCTCTATTCGTATGGATATTCGCCGTATTGGAGCGATTAAAGACAAAGATGATGTCATCGGCAGTCAGACGCGTGTCAAGATTGTTAAGAACAAAGTTGCTCCGCCGTTTAAGACGGTTGACTTTGACATCATGTATGGCGAAGGGATTTCCAAGACTGGTGAGTTAATTGACCTAGGCGTTAAAGCCGGTATTGTAGAAAAAGCCGGTGCGTGGTTCTCATATAATGGTGAAAAGTTAGGTCAAGGCAGAGAAAACGCCAAACAGGCATTAAGAGATAATCCGGCTCTGGCTGATGAAATCGAGAAGAAAATCCGTGCTGATGCCGGACATTTGACGTCCGAACTTATCGGGGATGAAGATACCGCGGTTGAAGAAGATTAATTTTCATCGTCATGCAGGTAGCGCTGCCTCCCCGCACGGGCAGTGCAGCCGCCGCGGCTTGAGCGGTGCCGTGCGCAAAGCACGCGACGAAGTCGCTCAGTGCCGAGCAAAAAGCCTGAAATGATTTTTTGTGACACAAAAAATCATGCTCGGCACATAACATCCGGCGCGCAAACACAAACAAAAGAAAAATGACAGGATGTAACCTTGTCATTTTTCTTTTGCGCGCCGATTTATTTCTAAAAAAGTTACCAACAAGATGCCATCAACGCTAAAAAAGACGCATGGCACTTGATGGATAACTTTTTATCCTATCTCTTCAAAAAATACCCCCGTTACATCCCCACTCTTTTCTCTCTATATACCTTTTTCTTCATCACCTTAGTATTCAGCTTTTCTGCCAAATTTAACATAAGCCCATACATATACTCTTTAATTTTCGTGTCTTTAATACTGTAATAAGCTTCTATCAATCTCAAGATTTCGGAATTATAAATATCCTCCGTTTCAAGATGCAAATACTGCGGAACTTTACAAAAATCCGCATCCTCAAAAAAATAACTGACCGGTCTGTCTAAACAAATCGCTAACTTAAACAAATATTCTACCGTAATCGCCGTTTTTCCCTCTTCAAATCGGCGCACTTTTTCATCTTTAATCCCGATACAATCCGCAACCTGTTTGGTCGTAAAATGATTACATTTTCGTGCTTCTCTGATTTTCTGCGCCACACGCATATTAATAAACAAATCTTCCGCACGCCTAATTTTTTCTCGTTTAGTTTCTTCTGCTTCCTTCATGTTATCACCCTTTCTAATTGGTTGCATAAAAAAAGCCGCTTAAAAATAAAGCGACTGGAAGTTGGAAACTATTCACAAGAGATAGTGCGACATATTGGTTATTTTGCCGCCTTCCAGCCATGCTGGAAAGCGCGCAAACTGTCGTTTTGCACAAACGCTAGGTAAGGAGTTGCTACACTCCAAACAGGAACACCCTGTTCAAACTGAACTATAGCGCCCCTAAAATAAAAAGTAAAGCAAATTTACTTTTTAACATTGCACACCCATTAAAAATAGTTATGGACAATTAATTTTTCCTTTGGTATAAGCTCTGACAGTTAGTATCTTTAACCATACAAAAGAGGTAATATATGTCTGAACTACTTATGGCCGGCAAAAAAGGCCTGATTATGGGACTTGCAAATGATAAGTCTATCGCATGGGGAATTGCCCAAGCATTAAACGCCCAAGGCGCACAAATTGCTATTTCTTACCAAAACGAAACATTGGAAAAACGCGTTATTCCGTTGGCTCAACAATTAGCTTTTGAACCGACGCTGATTAAATGCGATGTATCCGATTCTGCTTCTGTTGAAGCTTGCTTTAAGGAATTGGGCGAGAAATGGGGTAAATTGGACTTTGTGGTTCACGCAATTGCCTTCTCGGATAAAGATCAATTAAAGGGACGCACTATTGACACCACATTGGATAACTTTACCAACACCATGCACATTTCCTGCTATTCATTCTTGGAAGCATGCCGTTGCGCCTCGCCTTATATGAACGAAAACGGTGCCATTGTAACGTTGACCTATTTGGGTGCCGAACGCGTATTGCCGAACTACAATATCATGGGCGTTGCCAAAGCCGCACTTGAAGCCGCTGTTCGCTATGCCGCTGTGGATATGGGACAACAAAAGGTTCGCGTTAATGCCATTTCTGCCGGACCGATTAAAACATTAGCCGCTTCCGGTATCGGTGATTTTAGAAAAATTTTGCACTGGAACGAATTAAATGCGCCGTTAGAAGCAAACGTCACGCAAGAGCAAGTCGGAAATGCCGCGCTCGCCTTGTTGTCACCTTTGGGTGAAGCGATCACCGGCGAAGTCTTACACGTTGATAACGGCTATAACAAAATCGCCATGCTCAACATACATAAGACCAAGGAACTCTCCGAGATTTTGGCTGATTTCTAAGGTTTCAGATAAAGTTTGAATCATAAAGCCCTCACTTTTGAGGGCTTTTATTTTAAGCGTTAATCCTTGCACCAGTTGAGTGGTAAAGTTTTCGCAAACCTTGCCCGTCTCCTTCAAAATGCGGCATTTTAACCACACCTGCTGAGGTCATCAGAAGTGTCCCCTCTTTCATCAAAGGCTCAAATGCCCCCTCTTTATTTTTCACGCACACCACCGGCATTAAAAGTGTATCACCCACTTGACCACTGCTATATGCGCCAAACAAAACCTGCCCGTTTGCTTTTTGATAAAGATATTCCTCCCCCATATCAAACCGATGTTCCACATCGCGATGCATATCTTTAAGCGCCGGATGTATGGCAATCGTATCAATAATCCGCTCCGGTGCATTAAATAGGGCATTAAGCTCCGTTATATCTTGCCCAAAGAAACCGGCAAACCGCCGATAAAGCTGATGATGCTTACTTTGGCTGGCAACAGACTTTGCGTCATTTAACCCATTACCGCTGGCTAATTTTGCCACCAACTTCTCTGCATCAATCCCCGGAACTCTGATTCTATGAAACATCTGATACATAGCATCTGCTTGTTTTAAATTATGCGGATCACTCACAAACTTATCCCATAAAGCTTTCATCCGCGGACTGTCGGAATACTGTCCGTAAAAAATTTCACTACACGCACTAAAAAGAAAATTAGCCATAGGATTTTTCTCCGTATCCTTAAGACTTTTCTCTTGATGTTGCGCTCTGAATTTCCCAAGATAATAAAGAAATGCCTCGGTTTTATGCCGCTGTTGAAGATTATAACCTTTTCGCATATCCTCTAAAACAGCACCCGAAAAAGAACGTGCGGAATCAGTATTAAGCTTTTGGGTAATCGGCACAGGTTGCAGTTCAATTTTCATCCCTTCAAGAGCAAGCACACGATTCATCATTTGGAATTTCTGCGCATTAAAACCGATATTACCGTCACGCCCCAAAGCCTGCCTGAAAATTTCCTGACGCAAAACTTCTTTTCTGACATTAAGCGGCAAATCCGCATGAATTTGCGCCACACCCCGATTAAATAGTTTGGTAAGCATTTCATCATCAACGCGAGATACATTAAATTGCTTGTCTGCACCGCTTGCCATTTTTTCAAATTCACCATAAAACTTGCGTCCTGTTTCAATCAGATTTTGCCGCGCATTATGCCGGTTAAGCACTTTTTCCACTTCATCACTAAAGAAACTTCTGGTCGAATTTTCGCGTTCCAAATACGCACCCCACACTGTTTTATTGGTAAAAGTTGCACCGATAACATTTTCTTTGACCGTTTCCCAATCTTCTGCCTGTCCGCTTTTTTCGGCAATTGTTGCCACCGCCCCTTTGGGATTGCTCATATCAAACAGCAAAAATTGCGGCGACAAACTTTTAACCATATTCGCAAACGCTTTTTCCTGTTGCACCTGATTGGTTTCTATCTTTTGCTCAACATCTTGAAGCTGTTGTTTAAGAACTTTTATTTTTTTATCATCTTTTTTGGCTGTATCCGAAAGTGATTTATTCTTCTCGCCGATAGCGGTTTTGATTTTGCCGCGGCTCTTAAGATTTTTCACAAACTCTTTATCAAACTGCTCACCTGCTGAATAAATTCTTTGCCCTAAATGATTCCGCATATCTGTATTGCCCTCTGCAACAAATCCCGATACCTCAAAATCACCGAAACTGTATATCATCTGCCCTTTCTTTTTAGAATAGATAATCTCAGGTGTCACGGCAAGTGCGTCAAGCATAGACTTTTTTTCATCATCACTGAATTTGCGACTCTTCTGAATAATGCCTGTAATTTCCGCCCGCATTAACGCGGCCTCTGAAGATTCCTCAAGCAGAGCTTTTGCTTCAACTTTATCCCCGCCGGTTTCAGCAATTTTTTGCTCTATCTTTTCCTTTTTGGCTTTTAGTTGCTGCCCTTCTTTTATAGAAGCCCCCATTTCTGCCTGCGCCGCTTTGCTGATATTTTCTAAAAACCACGACTTGGTGGCAAAATCTTTTTTATCCGCTTTAAGCAAAAGATCTGTTATCGGCGCGCTTAAATGAGTCAACACACTATCCGCCTTGTCTTTTGCCACATTTTGAAGTAAATACGGCAAACGTCCCATCATCCTTGAAAGAGGCGTTGCCTCAACAGTTGTTTCTTTATTTTGAGCAATACCGTTTTTTTCCGCTAAATACTCTCTGGCGGCTTCCCTAAAGTAATAAAGCCGTGCAACCAAACTTTCTGATGCATAATTTATATAGTCCGGTTTCTCCGCCATATCATTTACCTCATCTATATTTGATATTATAGCAGAAAAAAAATTAAAAAGAAAATAAAAAAGTGCTTGATTTAGACAAAATTTTGTGCTATTTTACCAGAGCAACTTAAGATTTATGGTATGAAGTTACAATTAAGCCTAGACTTCTTCGCCGCCGTTATCCATGCGCCGCGAAAAGAAGTAAACTACGCCCTCCTCGCTAAAACCGAAGACGGCGTCACCGAACACCGCCCGGTGGTTACGGTGAGCTTTCTCAAGCACTACGTCTATGACCTCCAAACCGCACAATTCATCACCACAGATGAGGTGCCAGAGGTCAAAAAAGCACTTGAGCCGGCAACCGCCCGCAAAAGCCGCCGCGGTATTATCTTGAAGTCCAATATATCGGGTATTGAGGAAACTTATACCACATTGGACTTTTACAACACCTTCAGAACAGTTGTTGTAAACGACACCCTGAGCTAACCACTCATCCCTAAAACTAAAAGCGAGGACATCACGTCCTCGCTTTAATTTTTTACGCTTGCACCGGCTCGCCCCAATATGTGATGAAAATACCGACATCGGCAATATCATCATCTTTGAGCATTAAAAAGCCGTCACAAAGCTTTTCCCACACGGTTGGCTCCTCACAAGCTTCATCTGACTGAGCTTTTGCACCCAAAACTTTAAGTGCTGTTTCAAACCCTAAATCTTTTAATGCCTGACGAGCCTTTTGAGATTGAAGCCCATAGCGACAAATGTAATCGCAAATCATTTTTTCGGCTTTTCTCTCGTCATCTACTTCCATACCAAGAAAAACAATCATCTGGTAGGCTTCGCTTTCACTTAAGCGGTGTGTTTTAAGGTATTGCTTTAAGTGTTTTAGGTAACAAGGTTTCAGCAATTGATAAAAAGTCAACTCTTTGACCTCTTCTCTTTTAATCACCTCATTTTCTTTTGCCTTTGGCAAATAAATAAAAACAACTTCTGAGCTTTCCTTTACATCACGCTTTAGCTCACTTGGAACAACCACACCTTGTTGGTGCTTTGAACCATTAAACAAATTTTTGGTTAACATATGTATATAAAATATTTTTATAAAAATAAATTTATCACAAAATAATAAATTTATTGCCTCTAGCTATACCCGACACAAAATAAAAGTCAAGCCGATTTTTGATTGACAAAAACCGCTCTCTTGCCTAAACTTGCCACATAAACTTAAATTTCTATCTATTATTAACTTTAAAATTTTACGCTTATGCCAATACGAGGTAATCTTCCGGAAAATGTCACTCCCTCCAAATGGGGAATGATTGCAACTGTAATTGTATTCGTCGCCTTTATCGGTGCCCTGCTCTATGCCGCCGTTAAAATGGTTCTCTCGTGATTAATTATTAACTCTTAAAAACTTAAAAATTATGTATGCACGTTATGACTCAAATCAAACCGATACGAGCTTTGGCGCCTACATCCTTGTTGCTTGCACGGTGTTGGCTTGCATTGCCTTAATAGCTCTTATCGTCTTTGTATTCATGATACCTAAAGTTTAGCTTAAAATAAGTATTAACAACTCTAAAATTTAAAAACTATGTATGGTCCAAACGATGTTTTGCATAGTGATAAAGGCTGTATGTCCGTAATCATCGTCTTTATTGTCGTTACTGTCGGTCTGTTCGCAATTTGCTAAATGCACCCCAACAAAAAAGCGCCCCGTATGGAGCGCTTTTTTTTGTTTCAGTGCCTCAGATTTATTCATCCGTTGAATCTGCGGCTTCAACGCCGTCAAACTCATTGACCTCATCAGCGATATCATCGTCCTCGGCATCATCATCAACATCAAGCCATGTCACGGAAACAACGTTTTCGTTTTCGGCCGTGCGGAACAAGATAACACCTTGCGTCTTACGACCGGCAATGCGGATATCTTCAACCGGCATACGGATAAGCTTGCCCCCGTCGGTAACCATCATAATCTGGTGGTTATCCTTAACTGGGAAGGAGCTGACCACTTCTTTGTTACGCTCGCTCATTTCCATATTGGCAACACCCTGCCCGCCACGTGCGGTAATACGATATTCGTAAGCGGAAGACCGCTTGCCGTATCCGGTTACCGTCACGGTCAAGATGAACTCTTCGTTCTCACGCATTTCCTTAAACTGCGCATAAGAGATTTTCGGCTCAAGCTCATTAAATGCCTGCTCTTCTGCACCCTCGGCAATTTCCGCTTTCTTTAAGGCGGAAGACAATCTCAAATATTCCTCGCGTTCCTCGGTTGGCACTTTGATATGCTTTAAGATAGACATAGAGATAACTTCATCATTATCAGCAAGTTTGATACCGCGCACACCGGTTGAGTTACGCCCGACGAACACACGACAATCTGCTACCGCAAAACGGTTACATTTACCGGATTTTGCCGCCAACATTACATCATCATTATCATCGCACATCGCCACGTTAATGAGTTTATCGCCCTCATCTAATTTCATTGCGATTTTACCGTTAGATTGAACGTTAACAAAATCCATCAACGAGTTACGACGAATATTACCTTGTGAGGTAGCAAACATCACGGAAAGACCTTTGCAATCTTCCTCCAACTCCGGAAGTTTCATAATTGCGGTAATGTTTTCGCCTTCTGTCAGCGGTAATAAGTTTACAAACGGCTTACCTTTAGAGGTCGGTGAGCCGAGCGGCAGTTTATACACTTTCATCTTATAAACAATACCTTTAGAGGAGAAGAACAGCACCGGCGTATGTGTATTGGCAACAAAGAGCCTCGTTACAAAATCTTCCTCTTTGGTCGTCATACCGGATTTACCTTTACCGCCGCGCTTTTGAGCCTTATATGCATTCAACGGCACGCGCTTGATATAACCGGCTTCGGTTACCGTTACCACCATTTCTTCACGCTGAATAAGCGATTCGATATCAGTATCCACTTCAATATCTTCAATCACCGTGCGCCGCGGATTGGCGTATTCCAAACGAATGGCTTGGAATTCGTCTTTCATAATCCCCATCAATTTTTCGCGGCTACCCAAAATCGCCAGATATTCCTCAATCTCATGTCCGATGGCACGCAACTCATCATGAATTTTATCACGCTCCAAGCCTGTCAAACGCTGCAATTTCAAATCAAGTATGGCTTTGGCTTGCGCTTCGGATAATCTGTATGTTCCGTCAACCACATCTCTTCCCGGTTCGGCAATCAGTTTGACGAGTGGCTCTACATCTCCTGCCGGCCAAGCTTTAGCAAGCAACGCATCTTTTGCGTCATTCGGATTTGCCGCAGTGCGGATCAGTTCAATCACCGGATCAAGGTTTTCAACGGCAATCGCAAGACCAACCAAAATATGCGCTCTGTCGCGTGCCTTATTTAATTTATAAACGGTGCGGCGACGGATAACTTCTTCTCTAAAGTTCACAAACGCGGCAATGATGTCTTTTAAGTTCATCATCATCGGACGACCATTGTTAATCGCCAACATATTCATACCAAAGCTCGTTTGCAACTGGGTATATTTATAGAGTTGGTTCAAGACAACATCAGCCTGAAATTCTTTCTTAACCTCAATCACCACGCGCACGCCCTGACGGTCTGACTCATCACGAATATCAGAAATACCTTCAATGCGTTTTTCCTTCACAAGTTCGGCAATCTTTTGCACCAGCATAGCTTTATTAACCTGATACGGTATCTCATGCACGATAATCGCTTCTTTATCTTTTCTGATTTCTTCAATGGTGCATTTTGCGCGCATCATAATGGAGCCGCGTCCGGTCAAGTATGCCTGCTTTGCGCCCCCGTAGCCCAAAATCAAACCGCCGGTCGGGAAATCAGGCCCCGGAACAATGCGGATTAAATCTTCAATACTGATATCCGGATTATCCACGTATGCCGTGCAAGCGTCTAACACTTCACCTAAATTATGCGGCGCAATATTGGTGGCCATACCAACCGCAATACCGTTGGTGCCGTTAACAAGTAAGTTCGGAAAACGTGCCGGCAAAACGGTCGGCTCTTGCAAAGACTCATCATAGTTCGGCATAAAGTCAACCGTATCGCATTCAATATCTTCAATAAGCGCATGTGCAACCTTTGCCAAACGAGCTTCTGTATAACGCATGGCCGCCGCTGAGTCACCATCCATAGAACCAAAGTTACCTTGTCCGTCAATCAGCGGCAGACGCATGGAGAACGGCTGCGCCATACGAACCATCGCCTCATAAACCGAGCTATCGCCGTGCGGGTGATATTTACCCATCACCTCACCGACAATACGTGCCGATTTCTTAAACGGTTTGTTATAGTCATAGCCGTTTTCATAGGCGGCATAAATGATACGCCGATGCACCGGCTTCAAACCGTCACGCACATCCGGAAGCGCACGCGATACGATAACGCTCATCGCATAGTCCAAATACGAGCGACGCATTTCCTCCACAATCATCGTCGGGGCAATATTTTCTTTGGCTAGTTGCACAGCCGCGTTGCCGGCATCAACCATTATTTCGGCATTCTCATTTTCATTGGCGACACCATCGGCGCCACCCACTTTTTCTTCATCAGACATTCAATTTTTTCCTTATAATTTGACTTAAATCAAGAAAAGTGCAGATACTTGCCTCGTTTTCACCTTAACGCTTTTCTCCCCCTTGACGGGGGAGATGTCGGTGAAACCGACAGAGAGGGTGAGACAAAACATCTCTCTTACTCTGACGTCATTGCGAGGCGTGAAACGCCGTGGCAATCCCTCAACAAATAAAACTTTCCTATAATTAAGCCCATAATTTAATCACAGACTGACAAGAGTATAGTTGAACTGACTAAAAATAAAACGCCGATTTTAAACTTATCCCCATTAAAGGCGATTTTTTTGCCTCTGAGTGCATATTTAAAAATTTTCAAGGGGAGTGTTTGAGATAAAACAGATTTTCACCCGACACTAATTCCAAAATGTTATCTGACCTTACCGCTCTGATAAATATAAGCCTAGCCCCAACAGCATAAGCAAAAGATATACAACAACAAAAATCCCCGCGTATAAAACCGCATACATCAGATACTTATTCGGAAACCGCTTTTGTATTTTTGCAGTATATATAAGGGGAAAAGAAAAATAAATACCAAGATATACCAATAAAAAGAAACCGGCAAAAACGGCTAAATCATCTACCCCTGTGATTTTTGCCATTAATGCACCTAAAAAATACGGGACAACACTCAGTCCTAAAAGAAAGAAAAAAGCCTTTTTAACTCTATACATGCTAACACCCTATAGATTTTCATCGAGTTTGTTGCGTAACATTCTTCTCAGGTGCAGTGATACCTAAACTGCTTTCGGTTTTTCCAATCGTTTTATCCAAAAACTTAATAAGCCGCTCTTCCATTGTTTTTCGCTTATTTTCATCAAGTTCAAACGGTTTTCTTGCTGTCTTTGCCGCCATAAACAGCGTGTGCATTCCCTTAAAGTCTATATATGGAAATCTTTTATTTGCTTCTGTTAAAGAATTAAGCACGCCGGTTTTACCGGTTTGTTTTGCAATCGCAAAATACTGCCCCAGTTTATGTATCCGTTGCAACAACGGCGATTTATTGAGCACACTGGCATCGGCAATGCCCATAATTTGCGCCGCCATTTCCTTATGATATTCCGAAGCCGGATAACTACCATTGACAATTTGAAACGGATCAACAACTTTATTACTTTTATCTGTTTCAGCCAACATCATCGCATATTGGAATATCGGCATTTCAGAAAAGATTGTATCACCGCTTAAATCAATCGCATGAAAAAGTTCGTGGTAAAGCGGACGCTCATTATTGATTGCCCACATATCTTTATATTTTTCTTGAAATTTATGCTTAACACGAAAATCGTCCTTAGAATAGCAGGGTATAACCACTATAGGATACCCGATATTTTTGCCATTTTCCTGTGTTTGATAAGCCGTAACATATCCGCCATAAGAACCTTCTCCTCCATTTGTCTTAATCTTTTCTTCACCGCCTTCAAACACCACTGCTCCGCGATTTTGAGTAAAATAGCGATAAGTCGCCGCCAAGCTCTCATTTTCTTTAAGTCGTTTATAATCATCTTCAAACACATTTAAGGCATGAAAATATTTTTCACCGTAATCTTCAGGAAAATCTATTTTATCTATCGCTTGAGATAAAAGTGATTCAGAACTATCCGGTCTGAGACCTCTTAATACACAATAATCTTCCTTATCGTATTCGTTCTTAAAATTCCTTAACCTGATTTCCGGATATTCCTCATGCGCCGAGCCGATAACATAAAGCCCATTTTCTTTACTTTTTCCTAAATAAAGTGCATCAGATACCGGCGTTCCTTTATCAAACTTATCACAATTTGCCTCAGACCTATCCTGATACGGCTTGATAATCTGATGTGCCTGTTCTTTGGTAGATTCTTTTTTAATGGCTAATACTTGATCTTTGATAAAATTATACAGTGCAATTTTATTCTTTTCACCTTGAGTCCGCCTATCGGTCAAATCCGTCATTTGTGAAACATCATGACCGCGAAAAGCCTCCCATTCTCTTTTACTTTCAGGGGGCATATATTGACTTGCATAGCTAAAATCTGCCGCCAGCTTACCGCCGGCATTGCGCTTCATAAACAACGCTTCTTTGAGTTCAGGATTTTTATCCACCCTGTAGGTCTTCATAATTTCTCTTAAAAATCTCACTGCACCGGCATCTTTGGTATCGTTTGCATACATCAGCGTATGCAATACCCCGCCGCCGTTGCGCATATCGCGGTATTCCAACAAATCTTCAGCTGTCGGCAGAGCCTTTTTTAACCACTCAATATTATGCGCTGCACAAGCCACGGATACAAGGCCAGTTAACGTAACTTTTTTATCATAACTTAAATCTTTCC
>Ga0310691_10003526_pt1 | contig 18654 bp, 16 predicted proteins | sample 176DNAGHGlowgp2_FD_203887 | JGI IMG/M metagenome (GOLD analysis project Ga0310691, IMG submission 203887) | Sheep rumen microbial communities from Palmerston North, Manawatu-Wanganui, New Zealand - 1766 DNA GHGlow gp2 (v2) (version 2) | ecosystem: Host-associated > Mammals > Digestive system >...
GAGGGCATCTCCTCCCAGGGGATCACACCGCCAAGGGCCAGTGGGAAGAAGATGATGGAGTCGGTAAACTCCCCGAAGATGGTGCTCAGCACGGCACGATAGGAGAAATTCCGGCCCTCCGACGAGAGTTTCATACGGCTCATCACGTATGCATTCATAAACGAACCGCAGAGGAAGGCCAGGAACGAGGCGCCGGCGATGCGAGGCGCCAGTCCGAAGATCTGGTGGAAGCCCTCCTCACCGTGCCAGTACGGGGCACCGGGTATCCAGTCGGCGATGGCCGCCATGCCCACCACGAAGAAGTTCATGGCGAAGCCGAGCCAGATGAGCATGCGTGTGCGGCGATAGCCCCACACCTCGCATACCACATCGTTGATGATGTAACTGACCGGGAACACAATCAGACCGGCGGTCATATTGGCAGGTCCCAGTGAAATCTGCTTTGTCTCAAGTAGGTTTGCCGTAATCAGGCAGACACAAAACAGTATGCTGAAAAGCATAAACAGCACACTGATCTTCTGATCATTTCTTTTTTCCATTGTTCTTGTTTTGTTGAAGGGGGTCGGCCCGAAGGCTTGTGCAAGTACCCCTGTCCGATAACTATAGCAGATAGAACAGCCAGCACATATAGATGGCAAATCCTAAGATCAAGATGGCACCTTCCTTCCGCGACACGAAATACTTGGTAAAGGCAAAGAGCCACAACAGCCCGACACTCACCAGCATCATCGTCAAGTCGATAATCGTAATACCCATGATGCGCATCGGATGGATGGTGGCTGTCAGACCAAGTATCATGAGAATGTTAAACACGTTTGAGCCGATCACATTGCCAATGGCGATGGCCGAGCGGCCCTTATAGGCAGCCACCACACTTGTAGCCAACTCCGGCAGCGAGGTACCTCCAGCCACGATGGTCAGACCGACCACGCTCTGTCGCACACCATAGCGGTAGGCCACATACGAGGCCGCATCCACAAAGAGATTACTGCCGACGATCAGGCAGGCCAGTCCCAGCACGATAAATGCTATATTGCGCCACAGCTTCGAATAGTCCTTCGGCAGTTCCCTGTTATCCTCCATCTCTTCTTCCGTAGGCATCAGACCGTCTTTCTTGGCCTCGCGGAAGGTGTATATCATGAAGACGCAGAAAGCAGTCAGCAGGATCAGGCCGTCACCACGGGTGATCTCGTTGCCCCAGAGGTGGGGCGACTCCATATCGTCGATGCAGAGCATGAACAGCAGCAAGGAGGCGCCTACGGCAAAGGGGATATCCTTCTTCACCGTTGATTTGGAGATAACCATCGGTGCCACGACAGCCGAACAGCCTACTATCAGCATCGTATTGAAGATGTTTGAACCAATCACATTACCGACAGCCAGATCCGAAGTGCCCTTCAAGGCCGAAACCAGACTCACGAAAAGTTCCGGTGCCGATGTACCGGCAGCCACGATAGTCAGGCCAATGATAATCTCTGGCACACGCATACCACGGGCCAGTGAACTGGCTCCTTCTGTCAGACGGTCAGCACCCCAAAGTACGAGGGCGATGCCCACCACAATGTAAACAATGTTTAGCAGCATCTTTCTTTTCTGTTTAATTTTCGGTTTTAATCTTCGTCTTCATCATCCCAGTCGTCACCGAAGAAGGTGTCGAAATCACCCTCCAGCGACGGGCCTACAAACGCATCCATCTGACGACGGTCCTTTTTCGTCGGACGCCCCGTACCTCTGGCACGGTTCACAAAACCACTGATGCGGTTCATCTCCAGCAACTCGTACTGGTCGGCTGTCGTCACATTCTCATAGATCTCAGGGAGCAGTTTGGCGCCTACCCGCTGTTCGATCGTTTTCAGAATCTTGAAGGAATAGGTCACAGGCGGTTTCCTCACAGCGACGGTCTCACCGGCCTTCACCGTGTGCGAAGGCTTCACGTTCACCCCATTGATGGTGACACGCCCGTTCTTACAGGCGTCGGCAGCGATGGAGCGCGTCTTGAATATACGTGCAGCCCAGAGCCATTTGTCGATTCTTGCAACCTCTCCCATCCTATTTCTTACCTAGTTTATTATACTGGTTCATTGTCAGGTCAATGCCTGCCAGGACAAAACTCTTGATGATTTCCACTGCCGTGTCGATACTCGGCTGCAACGTCTTCAAATCCTCCTCATCATACTTCCCAAGCACCCAGTCCACCTGCATCCCGTGCGGGAAGTCATTGCCGATGCCCATGCGCAGACGGGCATAGTTCTGACCGATAAGCTGCTGGATATGGCCCAGACCGTTGTGCCCGCCATTCGAACCGCCCGCCTTCAGCCGGAAAGCCCCAAGAGGCAGTGCCACATCGTCGCTGATGACAAGCAACCGGCTCTGGTCGATGTTCTCCTTATTCAGCCAATACCTGACGGCATTGCCGCTAAGGTTCATGAAAGTCGATGGTTTCAGCAGGATTACTTTTCGCCCTTTTAGCGATGTCTCGGCCACAAAGCCATAGCGCCGATCTTCAAAATGAATATTGGACGCCTTCGCAAAAGCGTCCAATACCATAAAGCCTGTATTGTGGCGGGTCTGTTCGTATTCGTCACCAACATTTCCCAAACCGACAATCAAGAATTTGTCCATGCGCGTGCAGTTCTATGATTAGGCTGCACCTTCCTCACCAGCTGCTGCAGCAGAACGAGAAGCACGTGTAGCCTTCACGGAGCATACCACAACCTGTGCAGGGGTAGCAATCTGCAGACCTTCGAAGTTCAGCTCGGCAACCTTGATGGCCTTACCCAGCTTCAGATCTGTAACGTCGATCTCAAGTACCTCTGGAATCTGCTTATAAGGAGCGGTCACATTCAGCTGACGGACAGCCTGGCTCAGACGACCACCATCACGCACACCCTGAGCATGACCAGTCAGCTTCACGGGAATACCGATTGTGATAGGCTTTGTATCGTTTACCTCGAAGAAGTCAACATGCAGCACGCTATCCGTTGTCGGGTGGAACTGCAGCTCCTTGATCACAGCCTTGTGAGCCTCACCGCTGATTGTCAGGTTCACTACATACACGTTAGGAGAATAGATCACCTTACGCAGCTGAGCGGCAGAGATGGTGAATGCTATTGCCTCGGGCAGACCATTCTCACCTTTCTTCTCACCATAGAGGTTACAGGGAACCAGACCCTCCTTACGGAGCTCCTTTGTGGCTTTCTTGCCAGTCGTGGCACGCTTCTCGCCACTTACGCTAATTTCTTTCATAATTTGTGTTACTCTAAATTAAGTGATTAATACTTATTTGCTTAATTCGCCATCACACGAAAAATCGTAGTGCTTTGAGAAAAAGCGGTGCAAAGGTACTATTTTTTCCCATACGAACCAAATATTTACTAAAAAAAACTCAATATTTCATTCATTTTCTTGCATCGTACGGGAAAAATACCTACCTTTGCAACTAAATTTGAAGAATTACAATTAGTTTATCGTAAAACCACTAAACATCAAGTGAGATGATCAATAGGGAAATTATCAGAATTAAGATTGTTCAGTTAACCTACGCTTACTATCAAAACGGTAACAAGAACATCGACACGGCTGAAAAGGAACTTTTCTTCAGTCTGTCCAAGTCATATGACCTTTACAACTATCTGCTGGCCCTCATCGCGGCCGTCACCAAGGAAGCCGGGCGCAGACTGGAAGTCATTCAGGCGCGCGCTGCCCGCGAAGGCTCCCCCATGCCCTCGCAGAAATTCATCCTCAACCGCTTCGCCCTCCAGCTCAGCGAGAACAGGATGCTACAGGAATTCCTTGCCAACCAGAAAATATCATGGGACGACAATGAAGTTTTTGTCGGACAACTCTTGGAACAGATAGAAAGCAGTGATATATATAAGGAATATATGGAGGCGAAGTCCGACGACTATGAGAGTGACCGCGAACTATGGCGCAAGCTGTATAAGACTTTCGTCATGAACAACAGCGACCTCGACGCCCTGCTTGAGGACCAGAGCCTCTACTGGAACGACGACAAGGACATCGTCGATACGTTCGTGCTGAAGACCATCAAGCGCTTCAGTGAGCAGAACGGCGCCAAGGAAGAGCTCCTGCCCGAATGGTCCAGCGACGAAGAGAAGGACTTCGCCCGCAAGCTGTTCCGTGCTGCCATCCTCAATGCCGACCAGTACCAGCGCTATATGAGTGAAGCATCCCGCAACTGGGACTTCTCGCGCCTGGCCTACATGGATATCATCCTCATGCAGCTGGCTATTGCCGAGGTCATGACTTTCCCCAACATCCCCATCAGCGTCACCATCAACGAGTATGTCGAGCTTGCCAAGATCTACTCCACCAGGAAGAGCGGCGGCTACATCAACGGCATGCTCGACGCCATCTGCCGCAACCTCATCCGCACTGGCCGACTCGCCAAGTACATGGAACCGAAGGCTCCCAAGGAGAAGAAAGAAAACAAGGGCAGCCATGAGAAGGGGAACGAGAACGTTGACGACAGTGACAAGGCTGACAAAGAATAAAACATCAAAAACAAATAAAGCATTATGACGAACTTATTTTTAGCTGCCCAGGCAGCACAAGGAAGCGGCATGAGCATGATTATCATGATGGTGGCCATCTTTGCCATCATGTGGTTCTTTATGATCAAGCCCCAGCAGAAAAAACAGAAGGAGATCCAGAAGTTCCAGAACGAGCTTACCGAGGGTCAGCAGGTTATCACCGGCGGCGGCATCTACGGCACCGTCAAGAGCATCGACCTGACCAAGAATACCGTTGACATCAAGATTGCCCGCGACGTGGTCATCACCGTCGATAAGAGCTACGTCTTCAAGGATACCGCCAACGTGCCGATGCAGAAATGAAGCAACTTCAGCGGATCTGGCGGTTCTTCAGCACCTTCCTGTTCAGCAGAGCGAATAAGGAGTTCCTCATCTTCCTGTTCTTCCTCTTCTTGTCCGGCGCCTTCTGGCTGTCGCTGACACTCAACGAGACCTACGAACAGGAATTTGCCATTCCATTCGCCGTAACGGATGTACCGAAGAACGCCGTCCTGACCTCCGACGACGTCGATACGGTCAGGATGACCATCCGCGACAAGGGCATCGTACTGCTTGCCTACAACTATGGCGACTACCTGAACCGCATCAAGATTCCCTTCCGCCACTACACGCAGAACAACGGCACGGGACATGTGTCGGCACAGGAGCTACAGAAACTTGTCTATCAGCGGCTGCTGAGCAGTTCAAAGATCACCGCTGTCAAGCAGGACAAGCTCGAGTTCTATTATAACTATGGTACGAAGAAACGAGTACCGGTAAGGTGGAGCGGGCGCGTCATCCCAGAGGAGCTTTACTTCATCTCCCGTGTGCAGTACTCGCCCGACAGTGTCACCGTCTATGCCGCCGACGACAAGCTCGACAGCATCAGCGTCATCTATACCGAGCCGCTCAACTACGCCAATTTCCGAGATACGCTCCAGTTGGATTGCCATCTGACAAAGATGAAGGGAGTGAAGACCGTCCCCGACAGGGTGAAGGTCAGTTTCTTCACCGACGTGCTCACAGAAGAGCGCATCGACGGCATCCCCATCCAAGGTATCAACATGCCGAAAGGCAAGGTGTTGCGCACCTTCCCGTCGAAGGCCAGCGTCACTTTTGTCACAGGCATCAATACCTACCGCAACCTGACGCCCAGTGACTTCACGATAGTGGCCGATTACAACGAGATTAAGCAGAGTCCGACGGAGAAGTGCCGTATCGCCCTGAAGAACACGCCCCACGGCATCTCGCGCGTTAAGATCGAGACACCGTTAGTAGATTACCTCATAGAGTCGGAGAACGAATGAAGATAGGCATTGCAGGCGGGATAGGCAGCGGCAAGAGCTATGTGTGCAGACTATTGCAGCGCCGAGGTATCACAGTCTATGACTGCGACAGTGCCGCCAAGCGCCTCATCCGCACCTCCCCGGACATCCGCCGGAGGCTCACCGCCCTTATCGGTCCTGACACCTACACCGCCGAGGGCCAGCTCAACAAGGCTGCTGTGGCCCAGTTCCTGCTCGCCTCCGAGGCCAATGCCCAGGCCATCGACGCCATCGTCCACCCTGCCGTCTTCCGCGACTTCGAGGAGAGCGGCCTCGAATGGCTTGAAAGCGCCATCATGTACGAGTCGGGCATCTACCGCCTGATGGACCGTGTCATCGTCGTCACCGCCCCCCTTGAGGTGCGTATCCGGCGCGTCATGGACCGCGACCATATCACCCGCAAGAAGGTCCTCGAATGGATGACCCGTCAGCTGCCGCAGGAAGAAGTCGTCAGCCGAGCCGACTTCGAGATTGTCAACGACGGCCAGACAGATATCGAACAACAATTAAACAAAATCATAGAACAATGCAACAGACCATTTTAGCTATCTCCGGCAAGCCCGGACTTTACAAGTTAGTCAGCCGAGGCAACAACAACCTCATCGTAGAGGCCCTCGACGCCACCCATAAGCGCATGCCCGCCTTTGCCACCGACCGCATCACCTCGCTGGCAGACGTCGCCATGTACACAGAGACCGACGATGTTCCCCTGATGGACGTGCTGGACAATCTCAAGCAGCTCGAAGGCGGCAAGAAGGCCAGCATCAACGAGAAGAAAGCCAGCGGCGAGGAGCTCAGGGAGTATTTCACCAAGGTGCTGCCCGAGTGGGACAGAGACCGCGTGCAGAACAGCCACATCAAGAAGCTCATCAGCTGGTACAACATCCTCGTCGAGGCCGGCATCACCGACTTCAAGGAAGAGATGAGCCCCACAGAAGGCGACAACATCGACGACCGCAAATAAAGCAACGACAATTGTATGGGAATTAAGCGCATTGCTATTGTCCCGGTTGTCGCCATGCTGCTGACAGCCACAGGGTGCGGGGACGACAGTGCTGTCGTAAAGCAGCGCAAGGCCGCAGCCGACAGTCTGATCCAGGTCGCCTATCTGGCAAACCAGTACGAGCATCTGGAGACGCTCGCCGACAGCCTGAGAAACGCCGGCGACATCTCCGACATGAAATCCAACTACTGGCTGGGCTACGCAAACGACAAGCTGATGCGCAAGCGACTTGCAGATTTCTTCTGGACGACCGGTATGGCAACGTTCAATCCCGAAGAGGACAGGGACGACGCTGAAATCTATGCCGAGATGGCCAGCCGACTGGCGGGACTGAAGTGTACACTGGGCGAGTACGAGGCGGCACTCAAGCTGTCAACCACGGCAGTAGGACAGCTGCAGCAGATAGGGTGCGACACCACCAGCAACTTCACCAACCTGATCATCTACATCGGCTACTGTCAGAGCCGTTTCGGACTGAACAGGAGCTCGGCTGCAAAGACCCTGGAGCAAGCCTATCAGCAGCACCTCGGATTCATACGCCAGCAGGCGTCGGGCGATGCCTACCGTCTGGCCATCATCGGCCTGACGAACATCTGCTACAACTACTCCGACCTCAACGACTTCAAGAACCTGCTGTTCTGGGCCAACCGCTACGACAGTCTGGTAACATGCTATGACAAGACGGGACTGGCTCCTGCCAGCTACACCGACAAGCAGTACGGCCGTTCCTGCGTGTTCCGCGCCAAGGCCCTTGAAGGTGTCGGGAGGAAAGCCGAGGCCGACAATGTCTTCAAAGAATTCCGCAAGACGCACTACAGCCAGACCCCCGACGGCGCGATACTTGCCGCCGACTATCAGATGTTCGCCAAGAAATGGAAGGATGCCGCTGAGAGCTGGAGCCATCTGGATGAGTTCAGGAAGCAGTTTTCCAACGACTACTCGCTGGAGAACATCCAGCTGACCTTCCTGAAGAAATACGAGTCAAACCTGATGGCGGGCCGCAAGGACTCGGCCATAGCCACGGCTATGGCCATCCTCTCGCATCTCGACTCGACCATCAACGTGTCGCGACGCACGGATGCCATCGAGCAGGAGACCGTGCGCAAGAAGGAGGCCGAGATGACGGCAGAGCAAGGGCGTCTGGAGCGACAGCAGTGGTGGACCCGCCTGGCCGTCATGGCAGCCCTCATCCTCGCCCTCGTCATCTACATCTTCGTGCGCAACCGTATGTCGGCCAGACTGAAGAAGGCGCACGGGGAACTGAAGGTGGCCTACGACCGGCTGGAGGAGACCACCGCCGTCAAGGAGCGCATGGAAAGTGAGCTGCGCATTGCCCGTAATATCCAGATGTCGATGGTGCCCAGTGTGTTTCCCGACATCAAGAGGCTGGACATGTACGCCTCGATGACGCCGGCCAAGGAGGTGGGCGGCGACCTCTACAACTACCTGCTGCAGGACGACAAGCTCTATTTCTGCGTAGGCGACGTCAGCGGCAAGGGCGTGCCCGCCTCGCTGTTCATGGCACAGGCCACCCGCCTGTTCCTCACCCTGGCCAAGCAGGCGATGAGCCCTGCCGAGATATGCACCCGCATGAACGATGCCCTGTCGGGCAGCGACAATGAGACCAACATGTTTGTGACCTTCTGGCTCGGACTCGTTGACCTCAATACCGGCCACCTCTCGTACTGCAACGCCGGCCACAACCCGCCCGTCATCGGATGCGGCGCCGACGGTGTCGAGTTCCTGGGCATGCTGCCCAATACACCTATAGGCATCCTGCCGGGAATGGAATACCAGGGTGAAGAAATGGAGACCATCAAGGGTCGGCCACTCTTCATCTATACCGACGGACTGAATGAGGCAGAAAACAAGGAGGCGGAGCTGTTTGGCGACGATCGTCTGCTCGACATCCTCCGCGACACGCCCTTCAGCTCGGCACAGCAGATCATAGAAATGCTAAGCAACGAGGTCGAGGCCCATCGTCAGGGAGCCGAACCCAACGATGACCTCACGATGATGTGCCTCCTTTTAAAGTGATGGGATTGTAATACAATTCAGGGGGCTGGGAGGCGAAGGCTTTCACGGCCCCCGTTTTTTTTTGAGTACACTCAAAAAATTTTTCCCCTGCACTGGAAAAAGTTTTCCTCCGCACTCCGGAAAACCCGTGAGTTAACTCAAATAACCCATTGAGTTAACTCAAAAGACAAATCGAGTTAACTCAACGTTTTTAACTTCAGGCCAAATAAAAAATAATCCCCAAACTGCCAAGCAATTTGGGGATTAATTGAATCTTACCACCGGCGTCCGCCGCCGAAGCCGCCTCTGCCGCCACCAGGACGACCACCGCCAAAGCCTCCGCGACCACCGCCGGGGCCACCACCGCCGAAGATACTCTTGGCACCGCCAAAGAGGTTCAGACGGTAGATGACGTGGAGCATGGCATAGCTCGTGATGGAGTTGTACTCGGTATCAGTGCGGCCCATAGCTGACACCATGCTGCTCAAGGCGGATTGCTGATGGAGGATATCGTAGAGCTGCAGCGAAACGGTGAGGGGCTTGCCCTTGAGGAAGCTCTGCGAGACCTGGGCGTTCCAGATCAGTTCGTTGGTGTTCAGCGAGGCATCACTGTAGCCGCGTCGGCTCTGCATGTTCATATTGGTGGTGAGGGCTGTGCCCCAAGGAGCCGTCACGCCAATCATACCACCATAGGAGAACTGCCACGTGTCGAGGTTGTTGTTCTCCTGCAGGTCGTTGCGCGAGCGGGTGTAGCCGACGGAGCCGTTGAGTTCGACCTCGAGCCACTCATTGCGGTAGCTGGCAGCCAGGCGCTGGTTGAGCGAGAGCGAGTTGGTGACGCTCTTCTGCGACTCACTCTTGGCATCGACGCTGGCATAGCCCACGTAGTGGTTGTAACCCACGTTAGTGAATGTGTTGATATTGTAGAAGGCTGCCGTGTCGATGGCCGTATTGAACACCATGCCGGCATAGCCGCTCCAGTTGCCGTTGATATTCTCGGGCTGCGTGATACGGGCACCGGTGGCCTTGTCGAGGGTCACCTTGTTGCTGATGGCGTTGCTCGTGGTGTTCAGTCCTGCCCAGGTGGCGATGGAACGCTGCCGGCGCTGGGTGTAGTTGTTGTAGAAGATACGCAGGTTCTGGGTGAACGACGGCTTCAGTCCCGGGTTACCCTTTCGGATGTTCAGCGGGTCGCTGTTGTCGGTGATGTCGAGCAGGTCGCTCATCGAAGGCTGGCTGGTGTTGGCATTGTACTGCACGCGCAACTGGCTCACCTCCGAGCGCTTCCAGCGGAAGTCGAGTGTAGGCGTGATGTTGGTGACGGTACGCGTCGTATCGGTATGCAGTCCCTGGTAGTCCTGCAGGAAGTGCGACTTCTGCGGTATGAGGCGCACGCCGACGTTGAAGTTGAATGTCTTGCGCACGATACGCAGCATCAGCTCGACGTTGTGGGTGTAGTTCTTATACTCCGAGAACCGGCTCAGGTTGCTGTCGAGATAGGGGTCGATAGGCTGGTAGGGAGCCAGGTAACTGTCCCACGAGCGGTAGTCGGGGATCCACGAGGGCACCAGAGACGAGGCCTTGCTGAAGTCGTAGGTGCCGCGGTCGTTCTTGGTGTAGTCGTAGCGGAACTGATAGATGAACTGGAGATAGACCTGACGGAAGATCGGCTCGCTGTAGGTGACGCGGGCACGGTAGTTCCAGTTCTTCGTGGGCGTGAAGCTATAGCGGTGGATGACGTTCGACGAGTCCTTACCAACCTGGTAGAAGCGCACGTAGCTGTCGCTGATGGAACGGCTCTCGCCGTCGCCCCAGTTGCCGTTGAACTGGAGGGTGATGTTTCGCCCGGTGGTGCTGAGCTTGCGGTTCAGCTGAAGCATGCCGCCGATGTTCTTGGAGTCGCTGTAGCTGACATTGTTCTGGTCACGGGTGTTCTTGACGATTCCGAGACTGATGAGGTTGTTGATCTCGTCGAGCGGATTGGTGGCCGACTCATAGGGATCCTTGTCGAAGGTAGCCTCGTCGCTGAGATCCAGACCGTCGTTGGAGTTATAGCGGAAGGTGGGCCGGAACAGGATATTGGTCATCGTGTCGGGCTGCCATTCGATGCGCATCTGTCCGTTCCAGCTGTTGGAGCGCGAGTAGTTTTGCGAAAGGCTGTTGCTGAACACGGAGGTGGTAGCGTCGTATATCTGCTGACTGCTGCGCTTGGCAAGCTGGTCGCCGTCGGTGTGGTTCCATCGCACGCTACCATCGAACTTCAGCTTGTTCTTCTTCTCGTAGTTGAAGTTCACGCCGAGCATCTTGGCTGCATTGAGTCCCTGTCGCTGCTGTCCCCATCGGCCTCCGCCGCCACCGCCCGGGAATCCCATGTCGTTGACGTTGTTGGCACGCGCAAAGAGCATCACGCGGGTATTGTTCTGCATCACGGCACCCATGCCCCTGCCAGAGTAACGATGCTTCGTACCTGCGGCGAGATCGACATTGGCCATCACGCCCTTGTTCATGCCCCGCTTGATGCCGAAGTCGAGCACTGTCTCCTCCTCGCCGTCCTGAATGCCGCTGACGCGCGACAAGTCACTCTGCTGGTCGTAGGCCTTGATGCGGTCGATGATGTTCGTGGGCAGGTTCTGGAGAGCCGTCTTGGTGTCGCCCGTCATGAACTCCTTACCATCGACGAGAATCTTCTTCACCTCCTTGCCGTTGATCTTGATGGTACCGTCGTCGCCGACCTCTGCACCCGGCAGGCGCTTGACGAGTTCCTCGACGACAGAGCCCTCAGGCGTGCGGAACGCATTCGCGTTATATACAAAGGTGTCGGCCTTGAGCGTCACCTTCGAGGCATGAGCCGTCACAGTGGCCCCCTTCAGCATGATGGCGTCGGGTTCGAGCGTGATGGTGCCGGCATGGAAGTCCTTGCCGTCACGGATCGTGAACTGCTTGGTATAAGTCTTGAACCCCACATACGTAATCTTAAGTGTGTATTTGCCGTCGCGAGGCGCCTTGATAGAGAAGCCTCCATTGGTGTTGGTCAAGGCATTGGCTACAACCTTCTCTCCACTGAGGATGGCGGCAGTAGCCTGTATGACAGCTTCCTGCGTATCCTGTTCAACAACCTTGCCCGAGACCGTGCGCTGGGCGAATACAGTGACTGCCATCACCAGCGCGGCAGTCAGAAGTAACAATTTCTTCATTTAGCTTGTTCAATTTACGACCTTTTGACGCAGAAAGCGGAGAAAAGTTTAATAGACAAGGAAATTTTCTTAATTTTATTTTTTTGTTTCAAATAATAATCGTATCTTTGCACCGCAAAAATAACAGACAGACCAGTAACCGTTAAAATGGAACATCAACAGAACGTTGTTATCTCTGACAATCTTGAACTGTCGCTGAACGAGGCGATAGAGGCATGTGAGCATGACAAGATGTTCATCCTCGCCGACGAGACGACCAAAGACTGCTGCCTGCCTGTTGTGGAGGGATTTGCCGCACTACAGGGGGCTAAGCGTATCACTATCGGTGCGACGGATACCCACAAGACTCTGGAGTCGCTGGCCCACGTATGGGAGGAGCTGGGCACAGGCGGCGGCACACGCCACTCCTTATTAATAAATATAGGTGGCGGCATGGTGACCGACCTGGGAGGCTTCGCCGCCTCTACCTTCAAGCGAGGCATCAACTATATCAACATCCCTACGACCCTGCTGTCGATGGTTGATGCGAGTGTCGGCGGGAAGACGGGTATCAACTTCAGAGGGCTGAAAAACGAGATTGGCGTCTTCAACAATGCAAGCACCGTGATTCTCAACACGCAGTTCCTGAAGACACTCGATGCGGAGAACATCTGCTCAGGCTATGCCGAGATGCTGAAGCACGGACTGATCAACAACGAGGCGATGTGGGCTGAGCTAATAAACTTCGACCTGGAGGCACCCGACTTGAAATTACTGAACAGAATGGTGGGTGACAGCGTTGCCGTGAAAGAACGCATCGTAACGGAAGATCCAATGGAGAAAGGCATCCGCAAGGCCCTGAACCTGGGACATACCGTAGGGCACGCCTTCGAGTCGCTGGCATTACAGCGGAAACCGGTGCTGCACGGATATGCTGTGGCATGGGGACTGATTTGCGAGCTCTACCTGAGCTGTATCAAGACGGGATTCCCAACCGACAAGATGAGACAGACGGTACGTTTCATCCAAGAGCACTATGGGAAGATGGACATCAGCTGCGATGACTACCCCACACTGCTGGAACTGATGACACACGACAAGAAAAACGTGGCTGGCATCATCAACTTCACGCTGCTGGGCGGCATCGGAGACATCCGCATCAACCAGACAGCCACAAAAGAGGAAATCTGCGAAGCCCTTGACTTCTACAGGGAGGGCTGACCTGATAAAAAGATACCAATCAACTTAATAGACCTATCATATTACTAACTAATCGCGGTAGGATTGCTCGTGAGAGTGGTCCTACCGTTTTTTATGCCTGTGCCGCCAGACGTTCTGCTTCACGACGCGCCGGCTTGCCTGTCTCCGTCAAGGGAATACGCGCAACGTGGAGACAGAGACGGGGCCGATGGTACTTTGACAGCACACGCTCGCACACAAGGCTGGCTGCAGCGGCATCGCCCTCTGTCAGCAGCACGCAAACCTCACCAAACTTACGATCCGAACGGCGGGTAATAAGGAAGGGAGACTGAAGATGGGGGCGCAACTGACGCTCCACCTCCTCTATCTGAATCTTGATGCCGCCAGAACAAATGACGTTGTCCTTGCGCCCAAGGATACGGAAGCGCCCGTCAGGCAGCAGTTCGGCAATGTCATTGGTAACCAGCGGACCATCGCAGACTGCAGGAGCCTCGATGACAAGACAGCCGTCGGGCGACAGACTGACACGGACCGAAGGAAACGGCGTATAGCAATCAGAAGCCTCCGAACCGCTGAGACGGCGCAGGGCAATATGCGATAGTGTCTCGGTCATACCGTATGTGCTCCACACGGCATTGGGGAATACCTTCAGGGCTTCGGCAAGGGCTTCGTCGATGGCACCGCCACCGATAATCAGCTGACGGACCTGCATCAGATGCTCACGCTCTGCCGACACCTGAAGAGCATTATAGACCTGCAGCGGCACCATCGCAGCGAAGTCGATGACATCGTCGTCAAGTGTTGCCAACGGATGGCCGGAAGGCGGCACGCTGACAAGCCGGAGACCGCGCTCAAGTGCCCGGACCACCATCATCTTGCCTGCGATATAGTCGAGCGACATACAGAGCAGGGCTGTGTCGCCAGGCTTAAGGCCGAGGAAGTCGCACGTGATACGGGCAGAGGCCAGCATACGCTCTTTCTCCACCAGCATCGGCTTGGGCGCTCCCGTGCTGCCGCTCGTCTGCACCTGCACGTAAGGACTGTCGTTGTGCCAGGCTTTCAGGAAATCCTCTAACGACATCGCCATAGCTTCTCACCGCGAATCTCAAGCGGCATGGGAATATTGTCTGTGAAAAGCTGGCCTGTGCCGAGACCTTGGGGCATCGTGATACCGTCGCCATAGACATCGGCGGCAAACTGGGCAATAGCATTGAGACCGACATTGCTCTCAAGAGCCGATGTAATCCAGGAACCAATACCGTACTCACGGGCTGCTGCAATCCATTCGCGACAGCCCTGCATACCACCATGCAACGACGGTTTGAGGATGATATAGCGGGGCTTGATGATATTCAGCATGTGACCTTTCATCTCCGGGTCGTTGACACCGATAAGCTCTTCGTCGAGCGCGATTGGCAGGGGTGACTCCCGACAGAGTTCTGCCATCAGTGCCCACTGGCCTGCCTTGATAGGCTGTTCGATGCTATGGATGGCATACTGAGACAGCAGTTCGAGTTTGTAGAGTGCCTCTTCAAAAGGGAAGGCACCGTTGGCATCAAGGCGTAACTGAATCTCATGGAAAGAGAACCGTTCACGGATGCGCTTCACGAGATCCAGCTCTTGGTCGAAATCGATGGCACCGATCTTCAGCTTCACGCAATGAAAGCCCTTCGCCAGTTTCTCCTCCATGCGCTGCAACATCTCCTCGTGGTTGCCCATCCACACCAGTCCGTTGATCGGGATGCCTTCCTCGCCACGGCTAAAGGCATTGTCGAACAGCAGCTCACCGTGCTGGAGATTCAGAAGGGCCGTCTCCAGGCCAAAGCGCATCGAAGGATAGTCGCACAGTGCCTCGTTGTCAAGTTCACCTGTCTGACAGAGTGCTGCACAGAAACGGTCGAGTACCTTCGCATAGCCAGGAATGGCATCACAGCTGAGATCGGGCAGCGGTGCGCACTCGCCGACACCCGTGCGCTCACCATCAGTCAACGTCACAAACCAACTGGTACGTGTGGTATAGACACCGCGCGACGTGCCAGCAGGCTGCTTGAAGTGGAGCGTACGCTCCTCGATACTATAGGTCATGGCAGCTTGGGGTATTTCTTGAAGTCGGGTTTGCGTTTCTCGAGAAAGGCCTTGCCACCCTCCTGCGCCTCGTCGAGGAAATAGTAAAGCATCGTGGCGTCGCCAGCGAGTTCCTGAATGCCAGCCTGTCCGTCGAGTTCGGCATTGAGTCCGGCCTTGATCATTCGGAGTGCAAGCGGCGAGCGCTGCATCATCGTCTCAGCCCACTCGACGCACTCATCCTCGAGTTGCTCCAGGGGCACGACCTTGTTCACCATCCCCATCTCCTCTGCCTCCTTGGCGGAATACTGACGACAGAGAAACCAAATCTCGCGCGCCTTCTTCTGACCGACGATACGGGCCAGGTACGACGAGCCGAAGCCCGCATCGAAGGAACCCACCTTGGGACCTGTCTGTCCGAAAACGGCATTCTCGGAGGCAATGGTCAGGTCGCAGACGAGATGGAGCACATGACCGCCACCGATAGCATAACCGTTGACCATCGCGATGACAGGCTTCGGCAGACGACGTATCTGCATCTGAACGTCAAGCACGGAGAGACGGGGCACGCCCTCGTCGTCGATGTATCCGCCACGTCCCTTGACGTGCATGTCGCCACCAGAGCAGAAGGCATGTTTCACATCGTTGAGGGTCTTACCTTCGGGCACATCCGACATGGCACCCGTCAAGATCACCACACTGATATCCTGCATCTCGCGGACCTGTGCAAAGGCCTGAGAAAGCTCCCACGTAGTCTTCGGCGTAAACGCATTACGGTAGCGCGGACGGTTGATCGTGATTTTGGCAATGCCATTGTACTCCTCGAAGAGAATCTCCTCGAACTTCCTTATCTCTTTCCATTCTCTTTTCATATCTTCAATGTTTTATAATAATCGTTCAATACAAGCGCATCGTCAGTTGCCGTCGTAAAGACCTCCAGCAGTACCGGCCGATCGCTCTCTATATTTAATAAGGTGTCGATACCCTCCCGCATCTGGGGCATGTCACTGGCCGACAGATAGACGACATCGTTCGCCTGACAGATGCCTTCCGCCGATGTGTGATGGGCAGCCGACACATACTGGTCACGGGCAGGACTCTGCTCCAGCCCCGGCAGCATGTTGAAGATGCCGCCCTTGCCATTATTGAGCAACAGGATACGGAAACGCCCGCCAAGGTTCTGGTTCCACAGGGCATTCTGGTCGTAGAAGAAACTCAGGTCGCCAATCACGCAGAACACCCGTTCGTCGCTGACAACGGAAAAGCCTGCCGCCGTGGAGAGCGAACCCTCGATGCCGTTGACACCACGATTGCACCATACGTTACGCTGGGCAAAAATGTTGGCAAGTCGGATAGCAGAACTATTGGCATAGTGGATGACTGCATCGCCCACCAGGCGCTCGAAGTATTTCACGGCAGCCATCTGCGAATAGGCGGGTTCGTAAGCCTCAGCCTGCTGGCGCACACTAGCAAGCAACGCATCCCACTGCTGCACAAAGGGATGGGGCTCCATCACCATCATGAAACGAATATGGTCGGCCACCGCCTCACCGTCGCCCTGGACGATATGCGTCAGGTTCATGAAGGTATCCGTCACCTCACCAGTCTCATTGACGACCCACGTCTCACGAGCCTTGCGCAAGAAACGTTTCACGCGCTTGCACACGATAGAACCACCTATGTAAAGTACAAAATCGGGCACATACTCCTCACGATCCTCCACGAGTGCCACTGCCTCGTCGAGATTCGGGTTCATGGGCTGACCGGCAATCAGCATGGGACGCTTGGCCTGGAGGAACATACGTGTGACGTGACTCAGCGTTGTCGGCGATATATCGGCGGGCAGCCACTCTATCTTTCGTTCAGCGGGCAACTCTGCTGTACCGAAACCGAACAGTGGCTCTGTGATAGGCACGTTGATATGAACAGGAGCATCGCGCACGATAAGCGCCTCGTTGACAAGACGGTTACAGTACCAACGCTCTTCGTCATTACGTGGTTCTGGCAGCGAAACCGCCCGCTTCACGAAACGACCCAAGGCACCGGACTGCGGCAGGGTCTGGCCGTCAAGCTGGTCAATCCATTGCATGGGACGGTCGGCAGAGACTACCACCAACGGCCGATGCTGGTACCAGGCTTCCGCCACAGCAGGGGCAAGGTTAAGCAAGGCCGTGCCAGAGGTGACACACACAACTACTGGCTGTTTGAGCGCCTGCGCCATGCCTAAGGCATAGAAGCCAGCCGACCGTTCATCTGTAACGGGATAGCAGGCAATATCGGGACATGTCGTCAGGTTGTGCACAATGGGCGCATTACGGCTGCCTGGGCACACAACAGCATGACGGACACCATGCGCTACAAGCAGCGCCGTCAGAATATTTACATTGTCTTTGTCGCTATACATCTTCTCATTGTTTCAAGTTTGGCTTCAGTCTCCTGCCACTCCTGTTCCTCAGTGCTCCCTTTCAGGAGTCCGCCACCAGCATAGAGATGACAGACGCTGCCCTCGATATTCATACAGCGCAGCGACACGTAGAGATGGGTCTGCGCCTCCGGGTCGAGCATCCCCATGAACCCACTGTAATAGCGGCGCGGCGTATGCTCACTGCCCACGATGAATTGGAAGGTCTCACGCTTGGGCAGTCCGCAGACGGCTGGTGTGGGATGGAGTCGTTGCAGCAGATCGCCGATGTGGTCGCTGGCAGACAGCGAAAAATTGAAGTCACTCCGCAGATGCACGAGGTTGGCAGCACGCACCGTATAGGGGCCCTCCTCGCGGAAGTCGCACGTAAACTGCTCAAGACACTCGGCAATATAGGTAGCGACGTACCGCTGTTCCTGGATATTCTTCGTTGTCCAGTTCATGGTCTCGCCCTCCCCTTTCAGATGTTCACCTTCCAGTTTCATCGTTCCGGCCAGGGCGATGGTCTTCCAGTTCTGCCCCTCGCCCTCCAACAGTATTTCCGGCGTTGCCGTCAGCCAGCAGCCGCTTGTCGCAGTATCCACCAGCGAGATAAACATACGCGGATAGAGATCGCAGGCACGGCGGAACAGCACCATCGGCGATAGCGGTACAGACGTGGTCTCATCAGAACAACGGGCCAGTACAATCTTACGGAATGCACCCTGTTCCAACTGAGCATGGAAATTGGCAAAGTCGATGGAATAATAGGCCCTGTCATTACCAGACACAGACGATGCGACAGACTTGCGGTCGTCAAGGGGGATGTCAGTCACACGAACATGCTCCACCTCATCGGGTCTGATGACCAGGATGGGCTGGTCATTCCTGACTTCGAAAGGAGCCACGACAAAACCTTTACGCCCATTGAGTGCCGTAC
>Ga0310691_10003528_pt1 | contig 18653 bp, 12 predicted proteins | sample 176DNAGHGlowgp2_FD_203887 | JGI IMG/M metagenome (GOLD analysis project Ga0310691, IMG submission 203887) | Sheep rumen microbial communities from Palmerston North, Manawatu-Wanganui, New Zealand - 1766 DNA GHGlow gp2 (v2) (version 2) | ecosystem: Host-associated > Mammals > Digestive system >...
CATCAACTCTCATGCAGATGTCATATCTTGCCTATTCCAGAAAGGTAACGGAAAGGCGTACTACAGAGACGTTTTATACGGCAGAGGCCGCTGTAGATACAATTAAGTCATACATTCAGAATACTGCAGCATCCGTTCTTGACGAAGCAAAGACCGGTACAGCAGATTTTGCCAAGGCTGCATATGCAAAGATTCTTGGCTTGGCAAATACAGACGGCCTGACGGTTGGAACAAAGATTGTTGTGGGATCAGATGGTTCTAAACCTGCTGCGCTTACTGCGCTCGAAAATCTTTTAAAGAAGAAGATTTTCTTTAAGAGTGATGGTACAACAAAGAAGAATGACAGTGCTTACTATAATGGCCATGTTACGACCGATATTTATGATGGCATCGTTACAAACGGAGGAGATTTCTCTATCGGTGGTATCGAGATTGCAAAAGAAGGCGTTCGTATTAAGGACGTTCATATCAAGTTTATCAACAATGAAGGATATGTTGCTGAAATTACAACAGATATCGTAATCACGGCACCTACATACGCTGCAGACATTACAGTTCCTCTTGGAACATATTCCATGTTTGCGGGCAACGGTGGTACGATGTATGCCGATTCTTCATCGGGCTACAAGTCTACAGCTATGAACAACCTTCTTTATCTTCATCAAGAAGGAGCTATCTATATAGGTTCAAAGAATCAGATAGGGCAGGCTTTAATCGACAGACCAAACACATCTCTTGAGATACAGGCTCCGGCAAACGGAGCAGCCTATATGTCAATAGGCGGAACAAACGCTGTATTTAACGGCAGTATATATGTTGATAATGGTAATACCCTTATCTTTACCGGCGGAAACGGAAAAGAAGGCGCGAACGTTCAGGTAAGAGGCAATATCTATCTTGCAGACGGAGCAACACTTCTTCTTGCACCAAATGTTAATCTTGTTTGCAAGGGTATAAGGGTTAAGGAAAAAGGTGAATCTTCTTACAGTGCATATTCAGGTACATCTGTAAGTGAAGACGGCATTAGCCAGTTTTTCCCAGCAACAGAGGAATGGATTGCGGATAATGTCCCGGACAAAGCAACAAGGTACACATCTCAGTTTGATAGCGGAGAGATAGATCATGCCGAGATTATGGCAGGCTTGATCGGAGGAAGCACCACGGCAGACTCAAGAGCAACGGATGTAAGTAACGGTACAGCCAAGTGTGGTGTTTACATTTTAAATGCAGACAGAGATGAGACAAATGGATGGAAGGACAGACTTGATGACAAGTATTATCTGGTTAAGTGCATCGAGGGCACATTCTCATGTACGCAGGCAGGGCTTTACAAGAATCAGATCCGTTGTTCTGAATATGATTCCATGGTAGATCCTGAAAAGCTTAAGATTGTTCCCAAGGTAGTTTATATGGGCGAGGCTTATGATGACGAGTTTGCGACTATCATTAATGTTCCTTTCCTTAAGCTATGGGGTGGTTATGCAAACAGTGCCTTGGTAGGAAATGATAATAGCCGATTTACATCATATGATCCGACCAATGATTCTACTTATAAGACAATAACATATCAGGACATTGCGACAGAGTTTTCGGCAATTTCTAATTGGGCTGGTGATACACTAACTTCAAAGTTCAATTTTGATCATATGAAGGTTTCCGGTAATCCAACATTTGGTTCAAGAAAGCTTAGAATACCTACTTCATTTACTACGTCAAAGATCACAAGTGATACATCATTAAATAGTTCTTTGAAGATAGAAACAAACAAGAGAACTTACAATGCAAACAGTTCGGGCCTTGGTACAGGTATCAAGGGTGGTGATGGTGTTCTTCAACCGGCAGGAAACGATTACAGTATTTATATATCAGCTTCGGCTGTAAAGATACACACCACATCGGGACATTATGCAGGTCTGTTCATGAGTTCAGATACTGTTTCAATAGGTCAGTCTACCGGTGTAACAAGAGGTGTTTCGCTTATAGATATGGCAGCGGATACAAAATCAAATCCGGGACTTGATAAAGAGAACAACCCTGTTAGAGTTCTTTTAAATAAGCTTGCAGGCACATGGATATGTAAATCATATTCCGAAGATTGGCTTAATAATTTTGATGCAGTGAACGCATCTTCTGACGCAGGCGCAGCTTTCAATATTTTTGACAACTGCTTTAATGGTGGTGTACAGATATTCTGGGAGAGAACAAAGTCTTCATCAAGCGGATCTACAGGTGCATCGGATAACTCAGATGTAAACTTTGTTGATGTTGATAACTGGAAGAAGGATTCGGAACCGGGCGCTGAAGAGACAACGGAAGCAGAAACAGGTGAATAATAAGGAGGGTACCTTATATGAAAAAGAATAACAAAGGTTTTACCCTTCTTGAGGCGATCATAGTTGTTGCTATCATGGGTATAGTTCTCGTGTCCGTTGGTTTGGGAATTAATGTGATCTTTTCAAACAAGGCTAAATCCGTATCCCGTGATATCTACAATATGATCGGAACAGCTCAGACAATGGGTATGAGTAAGGACAATGTATATTTCTATCTTTCATGTAAAGATGGAAATATGGAAACAGGCATCGCCACTGAGAAAGGCGGTAAGATAAATAAGATCGAATCGGACAGCCTTTCAAGCAAGGTTTCGGTGAAAATGTGGGTTTCCGCCTCCGGTGGTGGAACCGACAGAGTGCTTACCGATGGATCAGGTGTATTGATCGGCTTTAATAGGTCAACAGGTGCATTCAAAGGCTGTTATGCGTATGCCGGTGGTGATACCAAAGGCGCAGCTTTGCCGAATATAACAAATATTCGAATAAATCAGGGAAACAGCGAATTCAAGATTACCCTGTCTTATACGAATGGAAAGTTCTATTATGAATACACATAAGGAGGGCGATCATGAAGAGATTAAATAACAAAGGTCTTTCTCTTGTTGAACTGCTTATTTCAATTGCGATCTTCAGCATTGTAATGATCGCCATGTTTACCATGCTGTCGACCGCGACTAGGAGCTACAACAAGAACCGCGCTGAAGCGCAAGCTCAAAACGAGGCACAGTCTTTGATGGCACAGCTTGAAAACATCATTCAGGATGCTACTCAGGGCGTTTATGTTAGGTTAAATGATCCACAAGGACCTACAAATAAAATGATCGTTTGCTATGACGATTATTTCTCAATGCTTTGGTGGGATGGAACGGATGTATATTTCTTTAAGTTCGATGGTTCGCTTGACCCTAATCTGGCTGCTGGAAGCAATTACTTAAAAGCAACTACCGGATCTTCGAAGAGCCTGAGTGCATCATTACATGTATACACGATGCTCTCTGTAGCGCATTTGAGTGGCTTTGATTATAGGGGAGACGACAAAAATAAATTCATTTTAGCAGAAAACATCGAATCTATCAGCATTGTTCCAAACAATACGTATTCCTATGTAAGTGTTTCATTTGTTGTAAATGTTGATGGTTCAAAGTACACAGCAAAGAAGAATATTGAAATAAGGAACAATACCGAAAAGAGATCTGCAACATCTTCTTCAAGTGGTGGCAGTTCCGGCTCTGGCTCGGGTTCAGGTTCTGAAGGATCCGAGGGAGAAGGCGGCAGCTCGGGTGGAAGTAGCGGCGGAAGTTCCGGTGGAAGCTCAGGTGGTAGCAGCGGAGGAAGTTCCGGAGGTAGCTCAGGTGGCAGTTCAGGTGGAACAAGTACTCCTGATCCTGTTCTTCAGAGCATAAGTGTTTCTTACAATGGAGGATCGATTTATCCCGGAACAAGCATAGCCAGAGGTAATATAAATGTTGTTGGTTCATATGATAATGGTGACTCAAAAGTAATTAGTACATGGACAACATCAAATAGCATGTCCGGTAACGATTATAGTGACACTATCGATTTTAATGTTAGCTACGATGGTCAGACTGCAAATGTCACTATCCCATGGTATGATCTTACAGGACTTGAAATTATACCCAAAAGCGATTTGATAGTTGGCAATACTGTAGGTGAGGGTAACTTCACTGCATATAATACATACGCTGATGGGAACAAGACACCGACCAATTTGTTCAAAATGACAAGCTCTAATAAACAGGTTGTTGAAGGAACCAATACATTTGATTTTGCATCAATGATAAAGCCTTCTGTGACGGCACAGTATACTGGGGTTGGCAAGGCTGTTCCGAAGACTGAATGCTATATATACATAACCAATAACGGTGGTTTTTCAAAGCTTTGGTTGAAATACTATAATGTAAAACTTACATTATCTGATGCAAATTCTGGTGCTGTATTATTCTCAGGAGCACATGGCCAAGGAACACTTGATTATAATAAAATCAGCGGACATAGGGATTTGGTCGCAAAATACACACCGGAATATAATGGAAAGTTTGATAATATAGCTGTCGAAGTTGGATGTGGTGATAATGGAAATGAATATAAGTTTTCAATGATTCCAAGCACGGGAAAAACAGAGAGCATTTCCATTGGATCCGGCGGTGATATAGGCGAAGAGATTGATGAGCCTGAGCCAACAGGTGGAGTGGTTGGATGCATTACTGTGACAACTGTTACTTCTGGAACCGGTGTATATGAAGCAAGTTCTTCAGGAAATGATACGACCATCACGGTAAGTACAAATGGTGGAAGTGATAAGATGAAGATGAGATTTACTGTGAGCGGAGGCAACATTATTTGGTATCCTAAAGAAGTTAAGAGTACAGGCCTAGTTTGGATGGTTCAGGATATTCCGGATCAAGATGGCTGGGGCTTCTACGGCTCAATGCCGGATACTGTAGTTTTGACAAGCAGTCAGAGGTCTTATCTTGAGAACAAGTTCGTGTTTAAGTTTAATTAAAATGTAACACAGCAAAAGGCGCCATTGCGGCGCTTTTTGCGTCATTTGAAGAAATAATAATAAGTCGTGACAGAAAGGTACTTTTATTTCTCCAACCATATTGATTTTTCACTCATAATATGACATAATAAGGAACAGCAGCTATGCTGTTCCTATTTTTTAATGTATTAGGAGGGCAAAATGAAAAGGATAAAAAGACTGGTTTCATTATTGCTTGCGGCAATGATGATCATTGGCTCGCTTACAGTGAGTACAAATGCGGATGCATATGAGTTGACAGTAACCTATGCTCCGTCAAAAACAACTGTTGCTCAGGGCGAGGAGTTTACGATCATCGTAAAGGCAACGACCAAAAGCGATGATCTGCCGCTTGAGGGTATTTACCTTGCTATAAACAATGATGCTACAGGTAATGAAGGTTACAACCAAAATGTTTTTGAAATAACCGATATGTATGCGCATTCTGATGTGAATCTTACTTTAGGACAAGGGTTTACTGAGGAAGGTTACGCAGCATATTTTGAACCCGTTAAGGGCACAAACAAGAATATAGCTGTAATAAAAGCCAGAGTGAAAGCTAATGCGCCTTCGGGCACATATAAATTTTCGCTTCCTCCGACCATTGCGTACAGTACCAATAATTATGGATTGGTCAGCACTTGGACACCAACTTCTATCACTGTAGGCGGTTCATCATCAACCACAACATACAGAGTATCATATGACGCCAATGGTGGCTCGGGTGCTCCCGATGCTCAGACTAAGCAGGCTGGTACAGCGCTCACCCTTAGTGATACCAGACCTACAAGAGGCGGTTACGATTTCCAGGGCTGGGGAACATCAGCAACAGATGTTACTGTAAAATACGCTCCCGGCGCTTCTTATACCGCAGATGCCGATCTTAAGCTTTATGCAATATGGAAACCTGTAACATACCGCATAAATTATAACCCCAACGGCGGTACAGGCGCTCCCGATGCCGGCAGCAAGCAGTATGGCCAGAACTATACCATATCTACTGTAAAACCCATGAAGGATAATTGCGATTTCGTGGGCTGGTCTGTTGAAAAAGACGGTGCAGTTGTATATCAGCCTGGTGACACATATACAGACAACGCCAGCATTACCCTTTACGCAAAGTGGTCGACACAGACCGTAGAGATAAGATACAGAATGAATGGCGGAACCGGCAGTGTAGATTCCTACAAAGCAGAGATCGGTTCTACCGCAACTGTTACTACTTATATTCCTGAAAGGGAAGGCTACGATTTCCTTGGTTGGTCAAGGGATAAGGATGCCACCGAGGCGGAAATTACAGGGGGGGAAACCTTCACGGTTCCTAAAAAGGTAGTTACCCTCTACGCCATCTGGAAGCTTAAAACGTACAAAGTTAAATTCAATACAAACGGCGGCGAAGGTACATTTAAGACATTGACAAAGAACCATGGCGAAGGGCTTGTGCTGTATGCAACAGAGCCTACATGGGCATCACACAGATTCCTGGGATGGTCAGAAGATAAGAACGCAACGGTTGCAACATATCTTCCCGGCGATACATATACAGACAACAAAGCAACAACTCTCTATGCAATATGGATAGAGCAGTATAGCATAACCTTTGATGCAAATGGCGGAAGCGGCGCACCGGAGGGTATGATTAAAGAGTACGGCGTAAATATAAAGCTCCCTGAGGATGTACCTACCAGAAAGGGATACAAGTTCCTCGGCTGGTCGGCAGACCAGAATGCAACAGAGGCTACCTACAAGGCAGGCGGTACATTTAAGAAGAACAAGGATACCACGCTGTATGCGGTATGGGTGGCACAGTACACCATAACATTTAATGCAAATGGCGGAAATCCCACACCTGCAAAGATAGTAAAGACGGCCGGAGTGGATATAACACTTCCCACAGATACACTTTACAAGACAGGATATGACTTCCTTGGCTGGTCGGAGAGCCAGACGGCTACAAAGGCAACTTATAAGCCGGGAGATACATATTCTAAAGACAAGAAAGCGACTCTTTACGCAGTTTGGAAGAAGACCCAGTATAAGATCACATTCAACGCAAACGGCGGAAGCGGCGGACCTGCGGCAAAGACTGTAGAATATGGTGACAGTATAACACTTTCATTTAAAGACAGCGAAATACCCACAAGGGATGGATACATCTGCATCGGCTGGGCAACCAAAAAGAGTGCAACAGATCCTACTTACACGCTGATCTTCCCTGAGACAATAAAGAATGTCAAAGCATCTGCAACACTTTATGCGGTTTGGGTAGAAAACCCTTTCTCAGACATAACGGGAACCAAGTGGTACACCAGATATGTCGGATATATCTATTACCGCAAGGCAATGACAGGTCAGGGAGACGGAAGTAAGTTTGGCTGGAGCAATGATCTTACACGTGCCGAAATGGTAACACTTCTTTGGAAGCTTATGGGTCAGCCTGAGGCAGACAAGACAAAGAAGCCGTTCCCTGATGTAAAGACTTACCAGTGGTACACTGCTCCTATTGCATGGGCAAAGAATAATGGCATTGTAAACGGAAGAGCAAACGGAACATTTGCACCGCTTGAAAACATAACCCGTCAGGACTTTGTAAAGATACTTTATTCTTTCGCGCAGTACTGCGAGCTTGATGTTTCCGTGGATAATGCTAAAAAATATCTTGAAAAGCCGGATGCCAACAAGGTTGCAAGCTATGCAAGGGTAATGGTCAACTGGGCATACACCAACGGCTTTATCGGAAACGGAAGTGACCTTAAGCCTACCGATAACATTACAAGAGCAGAGGCAGCTACCATCATGTCAAGATTTCTTGTTAAATACGGAGTATAAATGATTAAATATGGCATGGTTCCTGATGGATCATGCCATTTTTCAAGCAGGAGGGGAAATGAAAAAAAGGGTTATATCAACATTGCTCGCATTTTTTATGATAATATGCTCTATTAATTTTGGGCAGATCACGGATGCGAGCGCATATGATTGTGTCATTGAATATGTCCCGTCAAAAACGACGGTTGCGCCGGGGGAAGAGTTTACAATAACCGGTCGGGTATCATTATATAATTCGATGGATCTGTATTATCTGTATCTGATCGAAAACGCGGATACGACCGGAGCCAGCGGGTATAACAAGAGTATATTTGAGGTGAAAAGTATCTCCGGCGCGGGAGATAATCCCAAATATGACTCCGAGGGATATAGGACAACATATACACCAACAATTACCGGCTCAAATAATGATCTTGTCACGATAACTGTAAAGGTAAAAGACACCGCTGCTGCCGGAAATTATAAGTTTTCGCTTACAACAAGTTCGGCTATCGGTACTAATAACTATTATCTTATGCAGACTTGGACCCCTGCAAACATAACCGTAAGCGGGGCATCATCAAGCACCACATATACAGTGTCTTACGATGCCAACGGCGGCACTGGTGCTCCGGATGAGCAGACAAAAAATGCCGGCTCGCCTCTTACTTTAAGCGGCACAAGGCCCACCTGGTATGGTCACGATTTCCTTGGATGGGCAACTTCTGCCACGGCCACCACGCCTGAGTATCAGCCGCAAGGTACGTATGCCGATGATGCAAGCACTACGCTTTATGCTCTTTGGAAGGTAACTACATACAAGGTGACCTATAACGCAAACGGCGGTACGGGCGCTCCGGATGATGATGAAAAGACATTTAATCAGCCGTATACTATTGTAGGTACTGTGCCCACAAGAACGGATTATGATTTCCTCGGTTGGGCAACATCAGCAACAGGCGCAGCCATTTATCATGCAGGCAATATATATGAGACAAATGCGGCCTTGGCACTTTTTGCAGCCTGGGCCGAAAAGACATATGCCGTTAATTACGATCTTAACGGCGCTTTAGGAAGCATAGATTCTGTAAGCGGAACTTACGGAACACCTATTACTTTGCCTTCTGTTGTTCCCGAAAGAACAGGCTATGATTTCCTCGGCTGGTCGGAAAGCAGCACTGCAACTACGCCCGACTATACCCCCGGGGCTTCATATTCGATTCCTAAAAAGGTTACAAACTTTTATGCCGTATGGGCCCTTAAGACCTATCAGATAACGTATGACTTAAACGGTGCTGCGGGCAGCATAGACCCGACTGCAAAGACATATGGCGTTGACGTGGCACTTACGCAGACAGTACCCGAATGGGATATGCACACATTCCTTGGCTGGTCAGAGGATGCAAATGCAACCACTGCCACCTACAGCGCAGGCGCTGCATTTACGGAAAATAAGAATACGACTCTTTACGCTGTCTGGAAAGACAGGGTAACTGTATCATACGACCTTAACGGCGGCTTGGAAGGCCCGGATGGAAGTACAGTTGATGCAGGGTCGGAATATGACATCCCCGGTACCATTCCGAAAAAGGAAGGACATACCTTTGTCGGCTGGACAAGGACAGCAGATTCTGCAGTTAAAGAATATGACCCCGGTGATTCATTCAGCCCCGAGGCAAATACAACTCTTTATGCGATATGGTCGGTAAACTCTTATACCGTTACCTGGCTTGGCGCCGACGGATCTCCGCTTAAAGTAGATACTGCTGATTACGGCACCGTTCCCGAATATAAGGGCGATACACCTGTAAAGGCAAATACAGCCGAGTTTTCTTATACCTTCACAGGCTGGGATAAAGAAATAGTTGCTGTGACAGGAGATGTTACATACACCGCAGTATTTTCAGAGACCAAGAACAAATACTTGGTTACATGGCTCGGGGATGGCGGGGTGACTCTTGCCACAGCTATGGTAGAGTACGGAACCGTGCCTGCATACAGCGGAAAGATCCCCACCAAGGCAAAGACAGCTGAATTTACCTATACCTTCGCAGGCTGGGATAAGGAAGTAGTTGCGGTTACAGAGGCTGCCACCTACACGGCTACCTTTACTCCTTCAAAGAACAGTTATAAGATCAAGTGGGTAAACGATACAGGAAAGACACTTTATTCCGAAACCGTAGAATACGGCAAGGTGCCGGTATACGGCGGAAAGACTCCCACCAAGACAAAGACGGCTGAATTTTCATATACCTTTGCAGGCTGGGATAAGGAAGTAGTTGCGGTTACCGAGGCCACAACCTATACCGCTACATTCTCATCATCAAAGAACAGCTACAAGGTTAAGTGGGTAAACGATGCAGGAAAGACACTTTATTCCGAAAACGTAGAATACGGCAAGGTGCCCGTATATGGCGGAAAGACCCCTACCAAGGCAAAGACAGCTGAGTTTACATATACCTTTGCAGGCTGGGATAAGGAGATAGTAGCAGTCACAGGGGCTGCCACCTACACAGCCACCTTCACATCTTCAACCAACAGCTATAAAATAAAGTGGGTAAACGATACAGGAAAGACACTCTACTCAGAAATGGTAGAATATGGCAAGGTGCCGGTATACGGCGCAGAGACTCCTGCCAAGAAGAATACCGCAGAATTCACATACACCTTTAAGGGATGGGATAAAGAGATCGTTCCGGTTACAGGTGCTGCTACCTATACTGCAGTATTTGAAGCTACAAAGAACAAATATACGGCTGTCTTTGTTACCGGAAACAGCGCTGTTATGCCCGCTGTTACAAAAGAATACGGCGAAACGATCGCGGTACCCGGCGTGCTTACAAAAGAAGGCTACAACTTTATGGGATGGAGCCTCACCGATGGCGGCAAAGTGCTTGCAGAAGGCACCGAGATCACCATAAAGAAGGATTTCACTCTTTACGGTGTATGGGAGATAAAGACATTCACCATAACCTACAAGGGCAACCCTGTTCTTTCACCGCCTTCGCCGCAAACAAAGACCTATGGCCAGAGCATAACACTAGCAGGCAAAATGAGCAGACCCGGCGGATATGTATTTGTCGGCTGGTCAGAGGACAAGAACGCAAAGACGGCTGAATATCAGGCCGGCGCTACCTTTACAAAGAATGCAGATACCACTCTTTATGCCATCTGGGCGGAAGAAGTTTACACTGTGACTTTTGACGCAAACGGCGGAACCCGCGTTCCGAAGGATCGCGTAAAAGTAAAGGGCGAAGCCCTTGCCTTAAGCTTTGAAAGCAACGAGATACCCCTTAAGGACGGCTACACCTGCCTCGGCTGGGCAACATCAAAAGAAGAGGCCGCGGCAAAGCAGGTAAGATATTTCCTCATCTCTACGGAATATCTGGATATCGATTCGGATATCACCCTTTACGCTGTCTGGGACAAGAACCATTTCACAGACGTTAACCCTAAGGGCTGGGCCGGAAAGTACATCGCATATATCAACTACCGCAAGGTAATGACCGGTTTTTCAAAGACCGAATTCGGTGTTAACAACAACCTTATCCGTGCGGATATGGTAACTCTCATTTACAAGCTTGAAGGAAAGCCCATGCCCGAAAGTTCCAAGTCGCCTTTTGAAGACGTGGAAAACGGAAAGTACTATACCGAACCCATCTGCTGGGCAAAGGAAAACAGCATCGTAAACGGCAAGACCGCTACCACCTTCTGCCCCACAGAATGCATTTCCCGCCAGGATTTCGTGCTCATCCTTTACCGCTACGCCGGCACCTACAAAGGCTACGACGTATCCGTTGCAGACGCAAACGCATACCGTCAGGTAGAAGACCATGCCGAAGTTGCAAGATACGCCCGCGAAGCTGTCAACTGGGGCTATTCTGTCGGCCTTGTCGGCCAGGGCTCTCTCCTTAAGCCCACCGCCAACATCACCCGTGCCGAAGCCGCAACCATCATGGCAAGATTCTTACAGCTTTATGCGAAATAAAAAATGAGACCCCGGAATGAGACCCCGGGACGGGGTCACAGTCTCATTTTTGAAAGTACCGCAAAGAGCTGATAAATAACATGGCCCCCCTGTCGGCTTGTATAGATTACAAATAATATTGTAATTTTACAAATAATATGACATAATAAAGAACAGCAGAAATGCTGTTCTTTTTGTTGAACTTATTTGACGCTTACGGTGCAGGGGAAATATTGCTTTCATATACTGAGTTTACATAATCTTCAAATAAGGGAAGTGTAAAATGCAGGTAGCCGCGCTCGCCTTCTACAAGCCCCTTTCTCATAAGACGTCTTCTGTAAGGGTTGAAGCTGTTTGTGTCAATGCCCAGAGTTTCGCGTATGTCAATTATCTTTCCGCCGGGAGTGTTTGCTATGCCGTATGCAAGCCTTTTGTCATTTGCTGAAAGCTCATTCCAGATTTTTTCATAAACAAAATCTTCAAGGTATTGGCGGTAATCATTTATGAGCGAATTTATATCGGTGCTGTTTTTCCAGGCAAAATAACCGAGAACCTGAAATGCAAAAGAGTAGCCCTTGGTGAGTTTGGCCAGTTTCAAGGCAAGATCCGGATCTATGGCGAGTGTATTTTCATAATTTGCAGCTATGCGGTTGATGTTAAGCGGACGAAGGTCGATTTTGGGTGCACGATATAAAAAAGTCAGGCTTTTTTCATTTTGAAGCTCATAGATGTTTTCGTAGAGCCCTGTCATTAACAAAAATACCGGCAGATCCTGACGAACGAATATCTGAAAAGCGCTTGCAAACACTTGAATATCCTTGGTATTTGTCACTTCATCTATGGATATCAGGACTCTTTTGCCGTGTTTCTTTAGTGCTTCAAACACGCGAGTGAGTGCTGTCTCGATATCTCTTACAGGGGTGGTCCCTTCTATCGAAAGACCAAGCCCGAAAAAGGACAGATTGATTCGTGCAGAGGTTATGAGTTTGCTCACACTTTCTTCGCTTGAAAGCTTTGCAAGCAGACCTTCAAGAAGATCTTTTTCAGGATTCAGTTCAATGTTTATCCAGTTTTTCTCCGCTGTAATAGCTTTTGCAGTGTCTGTCATAAATACAGTTTTGCCACTGCCTCTGACCCCGGTGATCATATAAACCTGCTGCGATGGTGAGGGTGAATTGAATTGTTCTATAACCTCAACTGCTTGCGAATATCTTGAAATAAACTGAGACGGTGTTTTCCCGAAAACAAGGGTATATGGGTTGGTTTTACTTTTCATAAATACCTCCGGAAGTGTAAGTTTACTGCTGTTTACTGTTCTTGATGTTTTTTACTGTCTTTTACTGTTTTGAAGACATTTTACTGTTGTTTACTGTTTTTGTCAAGTGTGAAGTAAATGAGACCCCGGGACGGGGTCACAGTCTCACTTTTGACCCAGAGATTTAAGTCACAGGCTCATTTTTTAAAGTACCGTAAAGAGCTGACAAATAACATGTCACCCTGTCAGCTTGTATAGATTACAAATATTATTGTAATTTTACAAATAATATGACATAATAAAGAACAGCGGAAATGCTGTTCTTTTTTACTGATTATATTTTGCTAAGGTGGACTAAAATGCTAAACATAATATACGGAGAATGCAAGGCAGATAATTACATATTCGATCCGGATACCTTTTTTGATCATGTCTATGAGGACGAGTGGATAACGGACGATCTTTCTGTTCAAATGATAAAAGATATAGACAGGTCAGAGGTGATAGGGCCGCGTTCCATCAACAGCCCGTTTTTGGGGTCTATAGCGGTCGAAAAGCTTTCGGGTGGCGTGAAAACACTTATATTGATGAGCCATGACAGTGAACACATTTTCAATGCGTCCGCATGTGGTGATAACTGTGCCAAATGGATACTGCATATCGCAAAAGATAAAGATATCACCATCAGGCTTGGGTATTTGATGGATTTTGGAGACGGCGATTTTGAGATCAAAATAATAAACACCGGAAAGATAGTTCATAACATAGATGAACTTGATGATGAGGTCATAGGAAAAGGCCTTTTGAAGGGATAAGTTATGATCGGCAAATATAATGTAGAAATATCCGATAATCGGATCCACTATAATTTTGATATAAAAAGAAATATCACCGTCATTCAAGGCGACAGCGGAACAGGCAAAACGTCACTCATAAGAATGATAGCGGATTATGAAAGACTTGGCCGCGGCTCGGGCATAATTCGTGAACTTACTCAGCCATAAATGACCGAGCTTCCTGCTTCAACGCTGCAGCTTACCAAAACGGAGCATACTCCGCGCGGCAGAGGCTGTGGGCTCCGCAGGCGTTATAGGTTCGGGCGATTCCCGCCCTACCATGCACCGGTGCATCAGGCCGATACACCGGATAGATACAGTCTTATGCCTTCCTCTCTGATGTTGATTGCGGCATTGGTATCACGGTCATGCTCAGAGCCACACGAGGGACATATCCATTTACGAATGGATAAATCCTTTAGTTCCGGGTTTTGAGTACCACAACAGTGACACAACTGGCTGGAGGGATACCACTTATCTACTTTGATAAGCACCTTTCCTCTGCGGGCAAGCTTGTATTCAAGCATTCTGACAAACATACCCCAGCCATTATCAAGGGTGGCTTTTCCGTTGCCGAAGCCCTTATTGGCCATGGATCGCATATTCAGATCTTCAACCGCAACAAAATCGTATCGCTTGGCTATCGCGGTACTCAGCTTATGCAGATGGTCTTTTCTCTGATTCGCAACATGGCGTTCGATCTTAGCACGCTTGAGATTGTGTTTCTTGTAGTTATTGGAGCCCTCTTCCTTGTTACGTAGGCCCCTCTGTATATGCGTACGCCTCTTTTGAGCCTTACGGTAATACTTTGGTGAACCACTCACATTGCCGTCTGAGTCTGCATATAAGCCGTCTGACTTGTAATCAAGGCCGACTGCGTTGAGTTCAGGGTGCTCACGCGTTTCAGGCAGGGCTTCATTAGCCTCAAAAAGAACGGATATGTAATAACTGCCGTCACGCTCCATTGATACCGTTGCGGATTTCAGATCCCATGTCGGTTCAGGTATGCGATGGATCACTATCTTTACATTGCCCGCTTTGGGCAAGCGGATAGTGCCATTTTCGAGATCAATGGAAACAGTGCCTTTCTGGTTGTTGGTGGTATAGGAAGCGCGTGCGGTCTTCTTACTCTTGAATTTAGGGTGCTTTGTACCTTTTACGGTAAAAAAATTCTTATATGCCGCCTGCAGGTGCAGCTGTACATTTGCAAGAGCAAGCGAATCTGCTTCTTTTAGAAAAGGATAGTCCTTTTTGTACTGTGCCGGAGTGGGATGCAAGATAATCTTATCACGTTTGTAGGCATCTTCCTTATCGGCAAGCATAAGATTCCAGACCTTACGGCAGCAGCCGAAAGACCTGACAAAAAATGTTTCCTGTTCGCTATCGGGATAAGCGCGGTATTTTATGGCTGTCTGATACATAGTCACTAACTCCGTTGGTGTTCAATATAACGCAGTATATTGTCTTCACTTGTGGATCCAATGGCTTCCACAAAGTAACTGCCGTTCCACAGATACCCTTTCCAAAGTCACACCACAGTAAATCCTTTCTCGCCGCCGATTGATTTTAGGACAACATAAAGTCTTTCGGCAATCGTGGGGCTAAGACCCTTACGCCGGTATTTCGTACACCAGATGATGTGGTAGTTTAGGTTGTAGACACAGATGCGTCCATGAGTATAGTTGTTCATGAGTATATTATACCAAACAAATGTTCGCATGTCAACGAAATGTTGTGAAAATATATAGGCTGGGGCGCTTTCATCTCCCCCATGAATGAGGGAGAATTCCCGCGCTATTAATTAAAGCAGGTATCTAGAGTACAATAAATGTGTTTTAAAAAGATATCCAATCTACATTTAAGAGGACTTTATTATGGTTAAAGCAGATATATTACATGAGTTATATGAGGCGTGTAAGGAAATAAATATTGATGAAGCAGATGATATTGTTGTAGCAACCAAAGATGAGGACGAGAAAATATTCGTTCGTACCGTAACAGACTGTATTTTACAGCAAAAACAAAGAAAAATAATTGCAGAAAAGAGGTTTTGATGAAATTGTTCGCAACATAGGATCATGGAAATCTGAAAAAGATGTTGCTAATGAGACCCCGGGACTTAAGTCACAGTCTCATTTTTTAAAAGTCGCTATAAAAGAGACTTAAAAACGGGATGAAACAAATAAAAAGTCTCTAAAATATTGACAAAAATGCACCGGAGCCTTATACTAATTTTAGTAATCATTAAGGAGGTGGCAAAATGTTAGATATAAATGTTGTAGTTGCCAATAACGTTATTGAGCAAATGAAGAAAAAAAATGTAAAGCAAATCGAGCTTGCTAATGCAATCGGCGTTACAAAACAAGTTATGAGCAAAATGCTGAATGGATCCAGAATGATCAATATAGCGGAGCTTCACAAGATTTCTGAGTATTTTGGTATTAAAATGGATGATCTGATGTACGAATCAACAGTATCGCAAGATGAAAATGTTGTTAAAGCGTTTATGGGTAAAGTGAACACAGAGGCGGCAAGGGAAGCGTTGAATATTGTGGATGAACTTGCAGATATGATAATCTACCATGCGAATGTGCGCGAAAATGCAAAAATCATGTCCAAAACATGGGAGATGTAATTATGGATTCTTTTATTACCGGTATATTATACTCAAAAAATAGACCCCGCTTTGAGCAGATCAAGAATATGGCAGCGGGGTTTGTGAATTTATACATTGGACACAACATCATTCAAGATGATATTTTTACTGTGATTGAAAACTATGCCGAAACAAAGAAAATGCCGCTTGAATGGATACGTATCCCGATTGAGGATGAAGAATTATGTGCCTGCACATTTGTACGCGGGGGGCGTATATTTGTTGTGCTAAACACGATCATTCCGATATCAAAACAGATTTTTGCCGCAGCACATGAACTATATCATATTAGATGTTTCCTTGAGGAAAACGATCCTGAACTTGCAAGGAGTGGCTCGATCCTTGAGTCTCATACGATTGATGCAGGGACTACAGAGGAGGAAGAGATGGAGGCAAATGCATTTGCCGGAGTTCTTCTTGCGTCGGTAGATGATTTAAACCAGCAAATGAGAATATTTAGAATCGAAAAATCTGACATTGGAATAGATGACATTCTGACTTTGATGGATATTTTTGCCATTCCATACAAGGCTATGGTTTTACGCTTGATGGAAGAAAGTATTATATCCATAGACAAGGCAAAGGCATTACTTGGTATTTCAGCCGCTGATGTTAAGAAAAGACAGTTGATTACAGGTAAAGCTAAACGATGGATGATTGTGCCAAAAGGTAATGAAAAACTTGGAAGTATTGTTGAAAATATTTCAATCAATACATACGAGGAGAATCTTCCTGAAAGTCGACTTAAGAGTGACTGGGATAGAGTCGAGACAATAAAGAAGAGGTACGGGATAGAGTGAGTATCATATTGAAGTACGCAATCTTGGATACGGATTTTGTATCAAATTCAAATATAATTAAAACAGAGGATCGCGTGCTTGCTGATGAAGTGCTTGAGTTCCCGGAATACAAGTTTTTTTGCCATCAAAAGATGGTTGAGGAACTTGAAGATCATGGAACCGGAGCGTCTCGGGAATGGTTGAATCAGAAAATCAAATCGGGAAAGATTACGCTTTATAGTGACGAGCAAATAATTAAAGAACTTGTAGATGCAGTTGGGGAAAAGGGGTATTCATATTATCGATCTTTTCTAAAGGATGGCTGCAATATGGTTACATCTAATTATTATTCTAAGTATTTCAAAGCCCTTGATAATTGGTTTGAAGCGGATAATAAATATGAAGATTTTTTGTCAACATTAGCCGATTGTGAGGCTTCGATCGGCCATAAGAATAACTATGGTGAAATAAAGGCTTTTGTGCTTCTTAAAACTCTTAGTTTTTTATTTGAAGTAAAACCTGTTATATTTTGTTCTGATGATGCCGGAGCTCGAAAAGGTTTTTCTAATACCTCATTGGTTCCGTGTATAAGCATTTTAAGTGTATTTCTCAAATTGAAATATCTTGGTAGATCATTTGAAGGAGTTTGGCCATATTATCGGAGTTTTATAGACTGGTGTTTGAATAGAAAGTTTCCCCAGACCACTGTAAAAGTATGGATATTCAAGGCAGGCACTTATAAACGTGAAAGTGTTCCAATAGAAAACATTCTAAGAGATATTTATGATGGTAAATATGAAGCCCGGTTGGATGGAGATCTACAGATGAAAAGAAAAAATGAGCCCCCTGTCAGCTTTTAATCTTCCTTACCCTAAATCTGTCCCCTTGTCAGATTTTCTGACATTAAAAACGTCCCCCTGTCAGAATTTTGGGAGCATAAATAATGAAAAATCCAATTCGAAACATAAAAAGAATACTCCTCTCAGCCCTGACGCTTACGTTATCCTTTACCGCAGCCCCTTTAGCGGAAGAGGAAGATGTGATCTTAGGCTATGCGGATAGTGACCCCGCATATTCAGCGGCTACTGTCTCCATAACCCGCGCGCAGGCACTGGCAAACGCAAGGGCATTTGCAGAGCTTAAATGGACGCTTTCTGCCGCAAACAGGACGGGGGGCTTTGCCATTACGATCCCGGACTGGATAAAGGCGGTGCCTGCGCTGCCGGCCATTGTGACGGGTGTTCCGTACTGCTGGGGCGGCTGCATGACGACGCTTGATTTTATTACAAAGATCAACGCCGGCTTCCAGGCCGGCAATGTAGATATATACACGACCTATTCCTATGTGTACGGTACCGCGGGCGTGGACTGTTCGGGCCTTGCCTCAAAGGTCTATAACCTGTCGACTTACGCAAATACGACGGCTTTTTATAACGCGGGTTACACAAAAATAGGCTGGGATGACCTTTGCTGCATG
>Ga0310691_10003529_pt1 | contig 18645 bp, 11 predicted proteins | sample 176DNAGHGlowgp2_FD_203887 | JGI IMG/M metagenome (GOLD analysis project Ga0310691, IMG submission 203887) | Sheep rumen microbial communities from Palmerston North, Manawatu-Wanganui, New Zealand - 1766 DNA GHGlow gp2 (v2) (version 2) | ecosystem: Host-associated > Mammals > Digestive system >...
CTCTATAACAGTTTTTGAGAAAATAAGTTGGGATTCTTCGTCCCGTAAAAATGATTCTTTATATATAAATAGCGGTGATTTAACGGATGAATACAATTCTTTAAAGAAGACTGCAGATGAAACTGCTGCAACTGCTACCAAAGTGGATGAAGAGACAAAACAAGATATTTTAGATGGAGAGAAAGCAAAGCAGAGAGTAAGCGAAGCAAATTCAAAAGCAGAAACTGCAAGAGCAGCGGCAAACAGCAAAAAAGCAGAATTTGAGGCCATTGAAAAGAATTATAATAGCGAATTAAGTGAAGCACAGGGCAATCTTGTAAAAGCAAATGAGACAGCAGGTGCAAGAAAAACAGAGTATGAAAATGCTTTTTCAGATGCCAAAACAGCTCAGGAAACTGCAGCATCTAAGAAGGGCGAATATGTTGCAAAACAGTCAGAAGCAAACAAGGCTTCAAAAGCAGCATCAGATCTCGAGAATATTGCAAGTGACGCAGAGACAACATCTTCTAATTCAAAAAAGAGAGCAGATGAACTCAAGAATGATGCAGATAAGGCTAAGCAGAATGCTGATGAGTTTAAGAAAACTGTAGATGAGCTTAGGAATGCAGCAGATGAAGAAGCTGCTACAGCAAAAAGAGCACAGGAAACAGCAAAATCAAAGGATGATGATGCAAAGGCTGCAAGAGGCGAAGCAGGTAAGGCTCAGGATACAGCTGATGAACTTAAGAAGCTTGCCGATGCTTCAAAAGATACTGCAGACAGATCACAGGAAACAGCATCTGAACTTGCTAAAAAGGCATCTGATGCAAAAGACGTTGCAAAGGATAAGAAAACAGAGGCAGATAAAGCTGCTGATTCACTTGAAGATATGAAGAAAACTGTATCTGATGCAAAGACTAAAGCCGAAGATGATTTTGAGAAGGCTAAAGCTGCTTACGAAGAGTTGGGTAAGGCTGCTAAGGATGCTGAGGATGCAGTAGATAAAGCTCAGAAGAGAGTTGATGAGCTCAAGAACGCTATCGATAAGGAAAAGAGAACAACAACAGTTGGTGATGCGGTTGTAGATTCTGACAAGAATATGCTTGAGGAACTTGAGAGAAAGTTAGGGGAAGCTGCTGATGATCTTGAGAAGGCTAACGAAGCAAAAGACGAGGTTACAAAGAAGTTAAACGAAGCAAAAGATGACCTTGATAAAAAGAAAACCGAACTTGCAAAGACAAATGGTGAAAACAGCCAGCAGGCAAACAGCGCAGACAACAATAGCAACAGCTCTGATAACAACAATTCAGACAGTAGCAAGGCTGATTCTTCAAAGAAGAAAAAGAAGACAGACTCTTCTAAGAATGAAAGCTCATCACAGGCAGCAGCTTTAGATGAAAACGGTGATGATAGTGTTGCAGAAAATGTATCAGTATCAAACAGCCAGGCTCAGAACACAGAGTCAGCTTCAAATGCAGATAACGGCAATGTGGCAGAGTCAGAAAATAATGCAGAAGAAGCTGCAGTACTTGGCGCAAGAAGATCACCTGCAGGTAACACAATGGTTGTTAAGGCTGCATCAAATGATCAGACTAAGGAAGATGCAGAAGCATTAGCTACAGAGGATGCAGAAGCTGATGAGACTGAAAATGAAGTAAAAGAGGAAGCAGCTACTGAGAATACAACTGAAAAAGAAACTGAAGACAATGCTGAAACAGTAAATATCGAAGACGAGGAAACTGCTAAGTCAAATTCTATCCCTGTAAACAAAGGATTATACTGGATGCTTGGACTTTTCGGAATAGCAGTTGTTGGAAGCGGTGTTGCAGTAAGCAAGAAAGTCGCAAAAAAGCAGACTGTAAATAATTCAGATAAATAATTTGAATAAATAAATACTTTAATGACCTATGCCATAGGGTGGATAAAACCACTCTATGGCATATTTTTTTGAATAGGATATTTCTCCGAAATTCCTATTCAACAAAAACGCTCCGCTATGGATTTAAACAAATTTTCATCTTTAAATTTGTGTGATTTTCACTATTGAGATAAAAAAATAAGTATTATATTATGATATGCAAATGATATAACAAATAACTACAAAAGATATATCATTTAAAAAGAAAGAGTACCCCTATGTCAAAAGAACTCAGATATGAAAAAATTTATAGTGACTTGAAGGGCAAGATTAAAAGCGGAGAATTAAAACCCGGAGATAAACTTCCCTCTGAGCTTGAACTCGCTGAAGAATACGGCGTCAGCAGGATTACAAGCAAGAAAGCAATGGAGATCCTAACGCAGGAAGGACTCGCCACAAGGACAAGAGGCCGCGGGTCTTATGTCACTGAGGATGCAAAGGACATTCTTGAGAATGCGACAGCTTTCTCACATGAAAAACAAAAAGATATATCATTTTCAAAAAATGCAAACATGATCGGCGTTATAGTTGATACTTTCAGCGAGGACTTTGGTAGTGAGATGCTAAGGGGAATCGAGAGAGAATGTCACAGACAGAACTTGCGGTTATTGTTTGGCTGTACCTATGGAAGCATAGAGTCGGAAAATGATACGGTCAGGCAGTTTATAGAGCTTGGCGCAAAGGGAATTATAGTCATGTGCGTTCACGGAGAGGTGTACAACAACACTTTGCTTGAGCTAGGCCTTAAAGGGTATCCGCTTGTGCTTGTTGACAGACCTATGAAGGGAATTCCGATTCCCTGCGTAAAAACGGATAATTACAAGGCAGCCTATGAGCTTACGAACAAGCTTCTAAAAAACGGAGACGACAGAATCTGCTTTGTGACACATGCGGATGTGGAGATGCCGACCCTCGCTGAAAGATATGACGGATTTACTGCTGCTGTTATGGAACATGACAACGTATCCGGTACTATCGCTCATATAGAGATGCAGGACGGCTATTCAGAAAATACAAGAGAATTCAAGGTGGACTATTCCGGTGCGTTAAAACTCCTTAAGGCTCATAAGGACTGTAATACCTTCCTTGCAACCGAATATAAGATCGCAGTGCTTCTTAATATGGCGGCTAACGAACTAAAGCGGGATATAGCTATCGCAACCTTTGATGAGATTGCAGCCTTTTACAATGGCGGTAAAACATTTTTGCATATAAGGCAGGATGAAAACAGGATAGGAATAGAAGCTGTTCAGATGCTGTCCTCCATAATAAAGGGTGAAAAAAAGCAGGGAATTGTAAATGTCCCCTATAAGCTTATTGATGAATGACTTTGATATAACAGGTTCTGATTTGAAAGGAGTTTAGAGGTAATGAATATTTCCGGAGAATACGCAGCAATAAAGGATATGTGTGCAGAAGTCAGGGAAAAGTTTCCTAAGGAAAGCAAAATCCCGGAGATGTTTGAAAAATGTATAAGTAATACACTTCAGACAACAATTAAGACTTTGGATGATGGCTCTGTTTTTGTAATAACAGGAGACATCCCTGCAATGTGGCTTAGAGATTCATCCTGTCAGCTTAGACCTTTTCTTTTGTTTGCCCAAAAAGAACAGGAAATAAGAGATGTCATCGTTAAACTGATAGACAAGCAGACAAAATGCATTCTGACAGATCCTTATGCCAATGCATTTAATGAAGGTCCAAACGGTAACGGCTTCCAGGATGATAAGACAGATATGAAACCTGAGATATGGGAGCGCAAATATGAGATAGATTCACTTTGCTTCCCGATTCAGCTCTCATATCTACTGTGGAAAAACAGCGGTGAAACTGCTCAGTTTACAGAAGATTGGAAGAAAGCTGCAAAGACAGTTATTGAAACATTCCGCACGGAGCAGGATCACGAACACAAATCTAATTACAGATTTGAAAGAAACTGCGTGGTATTCACCGATACTCTTTCCAGAGATGGAAAGGGCGCACTTTGCAAGGATAATATCGGTCTCATCTGGTCGGGCTTTAGACCTTCCGATGACGCGTGCACATACGGATACCTTATTCCTTCAAATATGCTGGCATCAGTAATACTTGGCTACATTTCCGAGATTGCCGCAGAAATTTATAAGGATGATGAGCTTTCCAAAGAGGCGGAGAGTTTTTCAAATCAGGTCAGGGAAGCAGTAGAAAAATATGCACATCCTGTTTTGTTTGATAAGAATATTTATGCCTACGAGGTAGACGGATTCGGACAGTATAACATCATGGATGATGCTAATCTGCCTAGTCTTCTGTCAATCCCCTACATGGGATATCTTGAGAGAGACGATGACAGATACCTTCAGACGAGGAATCATATCTTAAGTGATGCTAATCCATATTATTACGAAGGTAAATGCCTAAAGGGTATAGGAAGTCCGCATACGCCTACAAGATATGTCTGGGATATGTCAATTTGCATGCAGGCTATAACATCAGATGATGTTGATGAAAAGATGAGGCTTTTAAATCTGCTTACTGAAACGGATGCAGGTACATTCCTCATGCACGAGGGCGTTAATGTTGATGACCCTAATGAGTACACAAGACCATGGTTTTCATGGGCAAACTCAGTATTTTGTGAAGCTGTCATGGATTACTGCGGATATAGAGTAAAGATACACTAAAGAGAAAAGGAGATTAGTATGGTTTTCTTAAAAGAAAGAATTGGAAGACTCATAGGAATACTTGGTGATCTGAGATATGAGAAGTCTTTTCCAATAACGACTTACAGAATGAAGCATTCTGATGAAAGATATCCTGATGTTGAAACAATGGATTCAACGGGTTGGGATGAACTTAAAAACACAGAGATATGGGGAGGACACAGAGAGTATTTTTATTTTGATACTACAATAACTGTTCCTTCAGAGTGCGAGGGGAAAGCACTTGTATATACACTTAGGACCGGCAGGGAAGATGGCTGGGATGCTCTTAATCCTCAGTTCCTTGTATACGTAAACGGTGAAAAGAGAATGGGTATGGACGTAAATCACAGAGACCTTCTGCTTACAGAGTCGGCCCATGCAGGTGAGACCTTCAGAATAGTTCTTGCTGCATTTACAGGAGATAACAATTTCCAGATAGCTCTTGATTCCAATTTCCACATCTATCATGCGGATGTTGAAAAATACTACTATGACCTCAAGGTGCCCTATGATGTTGCAAGACTTCTTCCCGCTGAAGATACTTCGCATATAACGATCATTCAGGCTCTTAATGAGTCTCTCAATCTTCTTGATATGAGAAAGCCTTTTTCAAAAGAGTTCTTTGAAACACTTAAAAAAGCAGATGATTACCTTGATAAGAACTTCTATAAGAAATACGGCGGAAATTCAAAACAGACTGTATATTGCACAGGTCATACTCATATAGACCTTGCATGGCTCTGGTCAATTGATACAACAAAAGACAAGACTGTAAGAAGCTTTTCAACAGTTCTTGAGCTTATGAGAAGATACCCTGAGTATAAGTTCATGCACAGCCAGCCTCAGGAATATCTGTATGTAAAAGAAAAAGCTCCGGATATCTATGAGCAGGTAAAAGAGCGCATTAAGGAAGGCCGCTGGGAACCTGAAGGCGGAATGTGGGTAGAAGCAGACTGCAATATTCCTTCCGGTGAAGCTCTTGTAAGACAGTTCTTATATGGAACAAGATTTTTCAAGGAAGAGTTCGACAAGCCCAGCGAGATACTCTGGCTTCCCGATGTTTTCGGTTACAGCGCAGCTCTCCCTCAGATCATGGAAAAATCAAACATAAAATATTTCATGACCACCAAGATCAGCTGGAGTGAGTTTAATAAGATGCCCTATGATACTTTCTATTGGGAGGGCATAGATGGAACACGCATCCTTACTCACTTTATTCCTACAAGGGACTACAATGCAAGAGCTGTTGAGGGTGGTGCGGAAAACGATCATTTCACAACCTACAACGGAATGCTCAATCCCATTCAGGTAATGGGAAGCTGGCAGAGATATTCACAGAAGCATATTAACGACGAAGTCCTAATGTCCTATGGATGGGGAGACGGCGGCGGCGGTCCTACAAGAGAAATGCTTGAAAACCAGAGAAGAATGCAGCAGGGTATCCCCGGATGTCCTGAGACAAAGCAGGCACTTCCCACAGAGTTTTTCCATGTGCTCGAGGAAAACACAAAGGGGAACAAGTATATGCCTATCTGGAGCGGAGAGTTATACCTTGAGTATCACCGCGGAACATATACTTCCATGGCAAGAAATAAGAGATTTAACAGAAAATCCGAGTTTGCCTATGAGAATCTTGAGTTCCTCGGAACAATGGCAGAGCGCCTAATAGGACTTGCATATCCTGAAAAAGAGCTGACAAGCGGATGGCAGACAATTCTTAAAAACCAGTTCCACGATATTCTGCCGGGCTCATCAATAAAGGAAGTTTACGAGCAGTCCAAAGAAGAGTATGAAGAGATTCTTGGTATTGCTGCAAAGAACATCGATGCGATCGCTGAGAGCGTAGCTGATGAGATCAAGGGTGAAAAGGGAGATATTGTAGTATTTAATGTTACAGGCATAAATGAGACTGCTCCTGTACTTATTCCCGGTGTCAAGGATGTAAAAGCAGTTTCTGATGAAAACGGTACCTACGAAGTTCAGCAGACAGAAGATGGCGCATTTGCCGTTATACCTGCTGCTTCCACACACGGCTATTCTTCATTTAAGGTAGTTGATAAATGTGAGTCAAAGGGCAGCCTTGATATTACAAAGAATTCTGTTGAAACACCTTTCTTTAGCATCAAGATCGATGCTGACGGAAGATTTACAAGCATTTTTGATAAGAAGGCAAAAAGAGAGCTGTTAAAGAGCGGCGAGCTCGGAAATGTTCTTATGACCTATGAGGATCAGCCTCACAATTTTGATGCTTGGGATATAAACAACTACTACACAGAGAAGTCATGGGAAATTGATAAGGCTGAATCTGTAGAAGTTATCGAAGAAGGACCTCTTCGCGGATGTATCAAGGTTACATACAAGTACCTTGACTCAACACTTGTACAGTACATGTACTTCTATCGTGATCTGTATCGTTTTGACATCAGACATGAGATTGACTGGAAGGAAAATCATATCCTGCTTAGAGGATACTTCCCTGTTGATATCCATGCTACTGAGGCTACATACGAGATCCAGTACGGTAATGTTAAGAGACCTACTCACTACAATACTTCATGGGATTTTGCCAAGTTTGAAGTATGTGCTCAGAAGTGGATCGATATTAGCGAAGCAACATATGGTCTTAGCGTATTAAATGACTGCAAATTCGGATATAGCATTCATGACGGTGTGATCGGACTTACTATGCTTAAGAGTGCAACATATCCTAATCCGGATGCTGATAAGGAGCACCATAGCTTTACATATTCCTTCTGCCCTCACGAGGGAACATTTGTAGAAGGAAATACTGCTGCAAAGGCTTATCTTTTCAACAATCCGCTTAAGGCAGTTGTTAAGAATAAGGCAGGCGAGAAGCTCGCTTCCGATTACAGCTTTGTATGGACAGAAGGATCAGACGTTATAGTAGAAGCTGTTAAGAAGTCTGAGGATGGAAAAGCTATTATTGTAAGATGCTATGAGCCTTATGATAAGAGGGAGAATACATCTCTTCATATTGCTGTTGATGTTAAGGGCGTATGTGAATGTAATCTTCTGGAAGAGAAGATTAATGATGCGGTACTTGAAGGCGGTAAGCTTGATGTATTATTTAAGCCTTTCGAGATTAAGACATTTAGATTTGAGATTTAATTAAATGGTTTCAGAGGTCGGTATCCTGTATGGGGTGCCGGCCTCGAAACTCAAACTGAAATTGACGTATGGCTTAATATGCGGTATATTATATAAGTTCGCAGAAGTGATGGAATTGGCAGACATGCAGGATTTAGGTTCCTGTGCCGCAAGGCGTGTGGGTTCAAGTCCCATCTTCTGCATAAATACAAGAGGTCACACCCTTTGGGTGTGGCCCATTTTATTTATGCCGAGGAGTCCCTTGAACCTAGGGTTCAAGGTCTCCTCGTCCTGACGGACTTCGTCGGGTCTACGTTCCACTTCGGTCCGCGCAATATATCTATTAAAGGCATATGGAAGACGATATTGACACAAGCGAATGATATAGATACACTATAGTTACAGATATAGTGTATCTATATTAGCGTGAGGTAAAAGGTATGGGAGCTATTTACACAGAAGCACAAAAGGAAGCTACACGAAGATACGTCAATTCAACTGACCAGATTAGAGTGCGTACGGATAAAGGAAATCTTGATTTCATAAAAGCTCATGCAGAAACCATGGGTGAAACTATGGGTGAATTTGTAAACAGAGCAATCATGGAAGCAATCTACCGCGATCGGGGAGAGATATTGATAGAGACTACCCATAGCGATGAGTATGATATTTCAGGAAGACTTCTTTTATCAGGCGATAACCACTACGAAATAGATTATATTGTTGATGGTGTTCGAAATATAAAGAGGCTGGATGAACAGAAGGACGTACCGAGTAGCTTTATTTCTGACTATGCCTGGATGTCCCTTGAGAATGAATACGAAAATGAACTGTTAGGTGGTGAGTGATATGGCAATTTTTACACTGATGCGTAAAAATGAAGAAGTGATGCTGCTCCAGATAGGAGAAGATGGAAATATTACCAAGTTGGGTAAAAAGGAGAATATTGCTCTTTTGCCACTGCAGAACAGGACAAGTCCTAAGGGTATTATTGAGTGGTGGCGTGACCGTGCCATTCCTATTAAACAGGGTAAGATAGAAAAGATGCTTAGGGACAATGGTATTGAGACGACAGGTCTTTTCTTGACGCAGAATCTGGGACTGAGCCTTACTGATTATTACTGGATAAGACCGCTCGGGTCAGAACTTACTTGGGAAAAGGTAAACCTTTTTGACAACGACTTTAAAGAAAACCTCCTGCTTGGAAAAATCAAGGTAGGCAATGAAGAAGTGGATGCGTATCACCCGAATTCTTCTCTTCAGGGGAATCTTGAAAAAACATGGATCATCGAAAATGGTATCAGAAAGCTCGTGAAGGGTAATCATGATGTATATTCTAGCGAGAGTATCAATGAAGTCATTGTAAGTGAAGCCATAAAGGCTCAGGGAAGAGATTCTGCGCAGTATTCACTACTCCATATTGATGGTAAGGATTATGATTTTGGATGTTCATCTGAGCTTTTTACTTCTCAGAAAAAAGAGTTGGTTTCTGCGTATGCAGTTATGACAAGCGAGCTTAAGCCAAATAATATTTCCGGCTATGAACACTTCATAAATGTATGTGATAAAAACGGACTGGACCGGAACACTGTAAGGGATTATCTTGAATTTGAAATCCTGATTGATTTCATTTTCAGTAACCGTGACAGACATCTGACTAACATTTCTATTCTGAGGGATGCAGATAGTCTAAGGTTTATTTCTATGGCGCCAATCTATGACAGCGGTAAGAGCATGTTGGTTGGAAGGGATATTGTTCCTGTAACTGATAAGTATGTCTTATCCCAGGATTCCCAAGGGTTCAAGGAAAAAGAACTGGAACTGCTAAAGTATGTTCAGAACAGAAAACTTATTGATGTTCAGCAGCTCCCTAGTCCTGAGCATATCAAAGAAATGTATCTTAAGGACTCGCAGGTTAGCGAAGAGAGAATCTCTTTTATTCTTGAGATGTACAAGAGAAAAATCGATATGTATGAGAAGTTCGCAGCTGGTGCAAATCTGAGCCGGATAAGATTTTGAACAGAGAGGTAATATACGAAAGCAGTCCCAACTAAAAATAACAATAATTGTACATTGAAAAAAATCAGGTTTGGGAACAAAGAAAGCCTTAGTGGGCTATCCAGGTTCATTGAGATGATTTACAGCACAAAATAGGGAGCTGTCACAAAACTAGAGTGTGACAGCTCCCTATTTTGTGCGCAATTTATTATAGATATGGAAATTATTATATGATAAAATAACTTTTTGTGTTTAGTTTATTAGTTCTAAGGGGTTTTTGTTTATGAAAAAAAGTTTTTATGTAACTGTAGTATTTTTGATTTCGTTCATGCTGCTATTGTTTGTGAAAAAAGATGCAATTGCTGCTAATATAACTGCCAGCAACACATATGATGGCATAACATGGACTCTGGATGATGATGGAACCGTTACATTTACCGGTAGCGGTACTATTGAAAAAGATGAAGTCTTAAAAGATAAGTCGGGCCTTGTGACAGATATAGTTATTAAAGATGGTGTGACTGCGATAGGCGATAAAGCTTTTTATGAGTTTAATCAATTGACAAACATTAGTATTGCTGAAAGCGTTACATCTATTGGCGATGACGCATTTTATGATTGCCGTAGTCTTGAATCTATAAGTATTCCTGATTCTGTAAAGAAGATTGGGAATTTTACATTTTCTGGCTGCTCTAAATTGAAAAGTGTCAAACTGTCGGAGGGTATTTCTGAAATTGGGAGCTGGGTATTTAGCTATTGCACAGAATTGCCAGAAATCCAGATACCGGCATCAGTTGAAAAAATAGGATTAAATGCATTTTCTTGCTGCCATGCGCTTGAAAAAGTATCTATACCGGATTCAGTTAAAAGTATTGAATCTTCAGCATTTTCACGTTGCGATGGATTGGTAAATATTAATCTTCCGGCAAATTTAAGTTATATTAGTGAAAATTGTTTTTATGGTTGCAGCAGTCTTAAAGAGATAACTATTCCGACTTCGGTATTAAAAATTGAGCATGCTGCATTTAGTAATTGTTCTTCATTGGAAATAGTTAACTGCAATAAATCATTATTGGAGAAGACAGATATAGGTGATGTTTTCATTTATACTCCATGGTATTTGTTTAAGGCAGGCACAATTGAAGGCACTACCGGTGGCACTAAATATACATTGGATAAAGACGGTACTCTGACATTGTTTGGATCAAAAAAATATGATTCAACGGTTTATTATGATAATTCAATTAGCGGCTATGGAAATTATATAAAAACTATTATTTTTTCTCAGGAATTAAAAGAAATTATTATGCTTAGATTTGTATTCTATATGCAGTTTCCAAATCTTGAAAAAATAATAAACAATACAGATGTTGAGATATTATTAGCTCCTTGCTGGGACGAATATTCCTGGTGTAATGAAAAAGATACTAATGAACGTATTGATTCCATAAAAAAAGGTACGGCAATTAAAGTTCCGGGAGATTTATCTAAAACTGTTAAAATTTCTTTTGATGGAAATGGCGCTACAAGTGGGGAAATGGAACCTGTATATTTAAAAGATATGTCTGAATCTGAATTACCGGAATGTAAATATACTAAAATGGGTTATAAATTCGATGGATGGACATATTATGATTCTACAGAAGAAGAATTAGAGCCTATTGAGAATAACAAGTTGTCTTTTCGGGTACTAGATGACGAAATAACACTTCATGCTAATTGGAAAGAAATAAAGCATTATACAATTAAGTTTGATCCTAACGGCGGATCAGGTGAAATGGAGCCTATTGTATGTAATGCAGATGAAGATGTCGTTATTCCTAAGAATAAGTTTACTAAGAAAGGCTTAAAGTTTTTAAACTGGACCTATAATAGTTCTACTTTAGAAGATGAAGAAGCATTTTGCCTTAGTGAAGAAGATCTAACGGATAATAATGAAATAGTACTTAAGGCGCAATGGTGGGAAGGCTATTCAGTTTCTTTTAACTCAAATAGTGGTTCAGGTGAGATGGATACGGTTTATCTGAATAATTATGAAAAATATGAATTACCGGATAATAATTTTACCGGTCCTGTAGGGAAAAAGTTTGATTGCTGGTGGATTCCTAATTTTGGAAATGTAGAATATAAGCCTGGGGAATCCATTGAGACAGATAGAAATCTCGAGATATTGGCAAAATGGAAAGATAAAGAAAGTTTTGAGATTACTTATGATGGGAATGGAAGCGTCGGTAAAATGCCAAAAGAAACCATCTATGAAGGCGATAGCTATAAGTTACCCAATAATAGCTTTGAACCATCTAGGGGCGATGAATTTGCTTACTGGATTGTAAATGATAATGACTCTAAACACTATAATGCAGGTGATATCATAACTGTAAATGAGCCAATAACAATTAAAGCAATATGGAAGCATAGAAATGAATACAAAGTTTCGGTTTATCCTAACAACGGTACAGCTACAATTATAGTTAGTAATGTTTATGAAGGTGATAGCTTTATATTCCCTGATAATAGTTTTGAGGCCCCTAAGGGAATGACTTTTGATTATTGGATTATTAATGGCGATAATGAGAAGCATTATTATCCAGGTGACAAAATTACTGCTTCAGAATCACTGATTGTTATGGCTATATGGAAAGAGGTAGCGAAAGAAGATCAAGTAGACAATGGACAAAAAAATGAGCATGATGAGTCTATAAAACAGACTGCAGATGAAAAAACAGATAATACTGTTGAAACTAAGGCGGAAACATCTGCAGCGACTACAGAATCAATTGAAGAAAAAGAAATTGTTGATAGTAAGCAGAAAACAAGTAAAATCAAAAATGCAATTGCTTTAAAGAAGTCTATTACAATTAAATGGGATAAGAAATCCGGAAATGTAAAAGGGTACGAAATTCAGTACAGCACAGATAAGAAGTTTTCGAAAAATATAAAGATACTTACTGTAAATAAAAATAAAACTACATCGAAGACTATAAAGAAGCTATTACCTAATACTAAATATTACATTAGGATTCGTACATTTAGAAAAAAAGGCGGCAAGAAAATTTATTCCTCATGGAGTAAAACAAAGGCCATAAAAACAAAGTAATCATCATTAAAAATGGGTCTCGCTCTGATTAGTGCGAGGTCCATTTTTTTCTGCTGGTGTTATCAAGCTTTTTCTTTCCGGGTTCTTTTGTTTCGGTATATGTTCTGAGATTATAGATGGCTTACGGTTATCAGCATTGTGATGAAGCAGGCGAGACCGCCTATGACATTGCTTATGGGCTCTGCTGCGAAGACACCGTTTGTTCCCATATTAAACAGATAGGGAAGAAGATAGGTGAGCGGCACAACGATCATGGCTTTTCTGAATAGTGAAAAGAAGATAGCATGATTCTTTTTGCCAAGTGACTTAAAGGTAACCTGGCCTGTGTGCTGGAAAGTCATGAAGATAAAAGTCGAAAAGTACAGATTGAAGGCCGGTATCGCATCTGCAAGGATTGTTGTATCGTTACTGAAGATGCTGATGATAAATGCCGGAAACAGTCTTATGAGTATCCAGACAGATCCTGTGTAGGTGAAGCTTAGTGCAAAGAGGATCACGATTGCTTTTTTGATCTTTTTAATTCGTTTTGCACCGTAGTTGTAGCTGATGATAGGAGAAGCGCCCTCTGAGATTGCAAGGATTGGAGTTTCCATCATCTGACGGGCAGAATTTACAATTGTCATTATTGAGACATAGAGATCTCCGCCCACATCAGCAAGGACATTGTTGCAGGAAATTTGTACCGCAGCATTGGTAAACTGCATGATGAATGCAGCAGTACCAAGACCTATTATGTTTTTTGCTCTGTCACCGCACTGCTTTATTTCTTTCAGACTAAGGATATGCACAGGGTATTCACATCTTTTTCCGAATATAAAGCTAAGAACATAAGCAGCAGAAAGTCCCTGCGAGAGGATTGTTGCAATAGCTGCGCCTTCTATGCCAAGGCCAAAAACAAATATGAAGATGGGATCTAAAATGATATTGGCAAGGGCGCCTACAATTATTGTAGTCATTCCTATTACTGAGAAGCCCTGAGCGGTAATAAAGGGATTCATGCCTGTTGCGATCATGGAAAAAATTGTTCCGAGAAGATATATCCTAAGATAGGGCAGAGCATATACCATCGATGCTTTAGATGTTCCAAACAGTGTAAGGATGGGGCTTGAGAATATCTCACAGAATATTGTCAGAACAACGGCTGTGGAAATAAGAAGAAAGAATGATGTATCCTGAATTCCTCTTGCTTCTTTTTCATTTCTGCTTCCTCTGGCGATGGAAAAAAGTGGAGCACCACCGCTTCCGTACATATTGGTAAAAGCTGTGATAAGTATTACAAGAGGAAAACAAAGCCCTACTGCGCCTAAGGCAACTGTTCCGATAACAGGAATTCTGGCTATATATATTCTATCAACTATGTTGTACAGGAGGTTTAATATCTGAGCTACAAGCATTGGAATGGCTGTAGCTAAGATATTACGCAGAGTTCCTCCGTTTTCAAAATCTATTTTTTTCATTTTTGATTAAAAATCCAAGGTTTAATAAATGCTGTTTTACGTTATCTTTCGGTTCCCCAGAAGAAGAGCCCAAGCATACCTGGGCCTACGTGTGAACCGGAAAAAGGCTCGTGAGAGGCAATCGTAATCTTAGCATCCGGGTTTGCTTCTTTTACAAGTGATGCAAGCTCATTGGCATCATCTAAGCAGTCGCCATGGGAGATGCAGACAGTCTGGTCGCCGTCAGTCATTCTCTTGGCTTTGTATTTCTCTACGATAGCATCGATAGATTTTTTTCTTCCGCGTACTTTTCCGCAGGAAATGATATGGCCTGTGCTGTCACCAAAAAGAATAGGTTTGATATTAAGGACAGTACCGATGCTTGCTGTAACGCCGCTTACACGACCTGTGTTCTTAAGGAAATTAAGATCATCTACTGTAAAATACTGGCATGCATGTGGAACTGCGGCATCAAGGATCTTTGAAGCCACAGGACAGGGCATGTTTTCTTTTGAAAGCTGTGCGGCTTTAAGTGCAAGAAGACCGCTTCCAAATCCGCAACCCATGGAATCCACAATGTGAACATAGCATCCGTCATATTCTTCCATGAGCTCATCTGCAGCTGCAATTGCTGCATTGTAAGTTCCACTAATTCCTGCGCTCATGGCAATGTAAACGATATCTTTTCCCTCTTTGACAACGGGAGTGAAATGATCGATAAATGTCTGAGTGTTCAAGAGACTGGTCTTTACCTTGTCCCCGTTTTTTAAGCCTTCATAATATGAATGTGAATCGAATGATTCCAAATCTCCGGTATAAATTTTCTGCTCGCCGTTAATGAGATAATCGCAAGGTAAAACCTCAATTCCGTCAAGCATCTCCTTTGGCAGATTTGCACTGCCGTCAACAAAAACTGCAAATGACATAAGAAAGTCCTCCAATATAGAAAATCACCTACTATTATAAGAGAAAACGGAGGCGTTTCAAATAGTTTTTTCCATTTTTTGGATAGAAGAAAAGACAGATAAACATTATAATTAATATATCTAATCTACAATTAAAGGAGGATTCGCCTATGAAACTTACTTTTATCGGTGCGGACCATGAAGTTACTGGAAGTTGTCACTATCTGGAGATTGGTGACAAACACATTTTGGTTGATTACGGAATGGAGCAGGGGCGGATATCCTTCGAACATGTAGATCTGCCGGTTCCCGAGGCGCAGATTGATTACGTATTTCTTACCCATGCACATATTGATCATTCGGGTAATCTTCCGCTTTTATTTTCAAGAGGATTCAGAGGAAAAATATTCATGACTCGTCCTACTGCCGATCTGTGCAGCATAATGCTGAGGGACTGTGCGCATATTCAGATGCAGGAAGCGGAGTGGAGAAGCAGAAAAGGTAAGAGAAACAAGGATATAAAGCAGGTTGAACCTGTATATACGATGGAAGATGCAGACGGAACTCTCCGCCTTATAGTGCCTTGTGATTACGGCACTGTAATAGATGTGTGTGAAGGCGTGAAGATCCGCTTTACGGATATAGGGCATCTTCTTGGCTCTGCCAGCATAGAGGTGTGGGTCAGTGAAAAAAATACAGAAAAGAAGATCGTATTTTCAGGTGATATCGGAAATAACGATCAGCCGCTTATAAAAGATCCCGCTATGACTGAAAGCGCAGATTATGTTGTGATGGAATCGACCTATGGTGACAGATATCATGAAGGGGAGAGACCTGATTATGTAAAGGAGCTTACGGAGATACTAAACAGAACCTTCGCAAGAGGCGGCAATGTTGTTATACCTTCCTTTGCTGTTGGAAGGACGCAGGAAATATTGTATTTTTTAAGAACCATAAAAAAGGAACATCTTGTGACGGCAGTAAGCGATTTCCCTGTTTATGTGGATTCGCCTATGGCAGTTGAAGCTACTGAAGTTTTTTCGGATCATGCAATGGAATGCTATGATGAGGAAGCGATGGCTCTTGTAAAAAAGCACATAAATCCCATCGCTTTTCCGGGACTTAATCTGGCTATCACAACTGAGGAGTCAAGAGCGATAAATGATGAGGAGACACCCAAAGTCATCATATCTGCTTCAGGTATGTGCGAAGCCGGAAGAATAAGGCATCACCTGAAACATAACCTCTGGAGACCGGAATCTACGATATTGTTTGTAGGTTATCAGGCGATAGGAACTACCGGAAGAGCCATAATCGAAGGTGCGGATTCGGTGAAGCTCTTTGGAGAAGAGATAGATGTCCAGGCAGAAATATGCAAACTGACCGGATTGTCGGGACATGCAGACAAGGGCGGACTTATTAGATGGATACAGGGATTTAAGCAAAAGCCCAAAAAGGTATTTCTTGTACATGGCGAAGATGGAACTTGCACGGCATTTGCGGGATGCCTTCGCGAAGAATACGGATTTGATACCTATGCGCCTTACAGCGGGACAGAATTTGACCTTATATCCGGACAGATCGTCAAGGAAGGAGTACCCAAGGCTGCTGTTAAGAAGACGTCCAAGCTTGTATCTGATGTATTCACAAGACTTAAGGCAGCAGGAGCACGCCTGACCGCTATCATTGCCAGAAGCGAAGGTATGACAAATAAAGACAAGGCCAAATTTGCCGACCAGATCCTCGCTCTTTGTGATAAGTGGGAAAGTTAAGTATTTGAATGAATGCTGTTTTTTTATATAATGGTGTAAGGGTCAAGAGGTACTTTTGACCCTTACATCATTATTGACGATATGACATTGTTAACAGGGGAGGGATTGATGAGCAAAGCAGATGAGATTTTTATAAATATGTGCAGGGACATCCTGGAAAACGGAACCAGTACAGAGGGTGAGAAAGTAAGACCTCACTGGGAGGATGGAACACCCGCATATACCATTAAGAAGTTCGGAGTTGTAAACCGCTACAACCTGGCGGAAGAATTCCCCATTATGACACTTAGGAAAACAGCTCTTAAGAGTGCAACTGATGAGATGCTCTGGATATGGCAGCAAAAGTCCAATAATATTCATGATCTTCACAGTCATGTATGGGATGAATGGGCTGATGAAACAGGATCCATCGGAAAAGCCTACGGTTATCAGATGGGAATAAAGCACAAATATAAAGAAGGCTGGTTTGACCAGGTGGACAGGGTGATTTATGACCTCAAAAACAATCCTTTTTCAAGACGAATAATGACCAATATGTATGTGCATCAGGACTTATCAGAGATGCATCTGTATCCGTGCGCATATAGCATGACCTTCAATGTTACCCAGAAAAAAGGCGATGACAGACTGACTCTTAATGCGGTTTTAAACCAGCGCTCACAGGACGTTCTTGCTGCAAATAACTGGAACGTGGTTCAGTATTCTGTGCTGGTGCATATGCTTGCTCAGGTCTGTGATATGAACGTGGGAGAACTTGTGCATGTAATAGCTGATGCTCATATTTACGACAGGCACGTTGACCTTATCAAGGAACTTATTACCAGAACGCCTAAGCCTGCTCCGACATTCAGACTGAATCCTGATGTGCATGATTTCTATGAGTTTACAAGAGATGACGTATCTGTGGAAAACTACGAAGTAGCGGGAGAGCAGATAAAAAATATTCCTATAGCGGTATAAATACGAGGAGACAAGATGAAAATAATTTTATCAGCAGATGAAAACTGGGGGATTGGAAATAAGGGTCAGCTCCTTATAAGGATTCCGAGTGACATGAAAAACTTCAGGGCGGAAACAATGGGAAAGGTTCTTGTTTATGGAAGAAAGACACTTGAGACATTTCCCGGGCAGCAGCCTCTTGAGGGTAGAAAAAACATCATTCTTTCCTCAAATCCTGACTATACTGTAAAAAATGCTACAGTTGTGCACAACCTGGATGAGCTTGAAGAGGTTCTTGCGGATTACGATACAGACATAGTTTACTGCATAGGAGGAGCCAAGGTATATGAAGAGCTTCTTCCCATGACAGATACCTGTATTGTGACAAAAATTGACAGAGCTTTCGAGGCAGACCGCTTTTTCACAGATCTGGATAAGTCAGATGAGTGGGAGCTTACCGAGGAGAGCGAAGAACAGGTATATTTCGACACAACCTACACCTTCAGGGTATATAAGAGAAAATGATAGTTACTGCGCCTTAGGGCGCAGTGTTTTCTTATTGTTCAAACTATATTCCTTGTCATAATTTCTAATTAAATTATTGGTCAAAATGTTGACCAAATTCATCATTTGCGATATTATTATAAATATTTCACTTTGACGGTTTAAAGCGTCAAAATGTGAAAGTATAATTAACTATGTATCTGTGGGTTTTGACAACGATTCAAACCGGGATACAATACGAGGGAGGAACCATCATGACGAAGTCATGATTTGGAATGGTTCCGACCGATAGGGCAGGATTGCGG
>Ga0310691_10003530_pt1 | contig 18640 bp, 17 predicted proteins | sample 176DNAGHGlowgp2_FD_203887 | JGI IMG/M metagenome (GOLD analysis project Ga0310691, IMG submission 203887) | Sheep rumen microbial communities from Palmerston North, Manawatu-Wanganui, New Zealand - 1766 DNA GHGlow gp2 (v2) (version 2) | ecosystem: Host-associated > Mammals > Digestive system >...
TATAGCGAGGACGGCACTACAGCCAAGTACTGGTATCCCAGCGACGGCCCCAACTATGGAGTGGGCGGCCAGATAACAGAGGACGACCGCTACACCGTCTACTTCAAGCCCGGCACAGGTGGCGACGACTGGTACTACAGATGCCTTTGGGTGGCCTCTGACCCGCTCTATGCCACTCCGTCCGGCAATAAGAACGAGTGGACGCTTGACATGCCCGACTACGACGTGGAGTTAGAGATAGAGTACGAGACCGACCTGACACTCTCTGAGACTACGGACAACACCGCTGCGCTGACCGAGTGGAACGGCTACGAGGCTGACGTCACCATGACGCGCACGCTTGCCACAGGTTCGTGGAATACGTTTGCTGTTCCGTTCAGCACCACTATCCCCGAAGGCTGGACCGTGAAGGAACTAACCAGCGCAACGTTCTCCAACGGTACGCTGAACCTCACCTTTGCCGACGCATCAAGCATCGAGGCTGGCAAACCCTATCTGGTGAAGGTCGCTGCCAACACCAACCTCTCCGAAGCACCCTTCACGGGAGCCATCGTGAGCAAGGATGCACAGCCCTTCACCTCGACCAACGTCGATTTCATCCCCACGCTGGGCGCAACGACCATTCCTGCTGGCGACGTGAAGAACGTGCTCTTTATGGCCGCCGAAAACACACTGAAGCATCCTTCTTCTCTGCCTGCCAACATGAAAGGCTTCCGTGCCTACTTCCAACTGAAGGGCGATGCAGCCAATGCAGCCAGCTTCAACCTCGACTTTGGCAACGGCGAAACGACGGGAATCGACAGCCTCACCTCCGAACCCTCTTCTAAAGGCGAGGAGAGTATATACTCGCTCGACGGTCGCCGTCTCAGCGGTAAGCCTGCTCAGAAGGGCGTATATATCGTGAATGGTAAGAAAATGGTTATTAAGTAAAGTATGGAGGACACAGAAATGAAGAAAGAATATATAAAGCCCGCCATGCTGTTGGTTCTCATGAATACGCGTCAGCAGATGTTGGCCGGTTCTGTAACAAGCGTTACCACGACGAACCTTGACCCCGTAACCCCCATAAACTACAATCCCACGGATCCAGGTGTTAACCCTTGGGACGAAGCCCAGAGCCGTGAAATGGTCGTTGACGAGGAGGAGGAAGACGATTTCGAGGATGACATCGTGTAATACGATTGATATCAAGCAGCAGAAGGCACCTTTGGGTGCCTTCTTTGTTTCGAGGATGACATCAGGGACAGGCACGTTGTCACAGTAACAGGAACGTGGGCGCAATTTTGCGCTGATGTAAATCGGTATGTCATGGGACAGTCCCGTGACATATTCTTTCAACGGTAAAATCGAATAAAACTCTTTAACTAGTTTAAGACTTTCACACTCGGCATCCGATTTTCGGTCATGTCGGGGGCTTTTTCATGCCGTTTCCTATAATTTTGCATTTGCAAATATATTTAAAGAAACGAACTATGAACAAGAAAACCATCATCACTATCCTGCTCGCACTCGTCGCAATGGTGGGGCAGGCACAAGAAGAACGTACAGATACAATCATACCGAAGTTCCTTTCTAACGGCTATTTTTTCCGTGAAATGCCTGATTTGCCTGATGGCGAGAAGAGCATATTGAAACTAAAGGATAAAGAAGGGAATAGTATCATCGTTATCAACGTCAATGCAGAACTGCCGAAATCACTCATTCGTAAAGCTATCCCACGCGAACAGGTTCACAATGCCGATCAGTTTTTGAAGGGTCTTAACATGATGGAAACCGTGACCTCGCTGACACAGGCCGGTGTGCAGTCTGATGGCACTTTCTATTCACCAAGAGTTGGAGAACCATTTCCTTCGTTCTCAGAGAAAGACTTGGAAGGTCGGACGTGGACAAACGACAGCATTCGAGGGCATGTGATGGTGCTCAACCTCTGGTTTTCCGGCTGTGGTCCTTGTCGCGCAGAAATGCCCATCCTTTCAGAGTGGAAGGAGCAATTGCCTAACGTAATGTTCTTCTCAGCCACTTATCATGATGCAGAGACCGTTAAGAAGATAACAGATAAGCATCATTTCACTTGGAAGCACCTCATTGAAGCTGAAGACATGATGTCGTGGATTGGCACCGAGGGTTTCCCCCTCACCATCGTTGTCGATAAACAGGGCATTGTCTGCCACACGGTTCATGGAACCAACGAGTATAAGCGTGCAGAACTGTTAGCAAAGATCAAAGAGGTTGAGGCGAAATGAATGCATCCACGAGAACCCGTCAAGCTTCTTTATAATGCATTGCTACAGTCGCGTGGTCTGAAAAAACAAAACTTAGGATTTATCAACGTATGCTCAAAATGTTAATCTATGATAAAAACAGTTTGGGTTTAAAGTTTTCATGTGTCTTGTTGTTGTAATCGGAAAAACGAAGAATGGAAAGAAGTGCATTTGAGCGCATGGCCCGCACCTGGCGTGAGAAAGCTTTAGGTGTAAGCATGAGCAACGGGGCGGGCAAAGACGAAGCAGAGGATATTGCTCAGGAAGTAATGCTCCGCCTGTGGCAGATGCACGACGAATTGGAACGGTTCCGTTCTGTGGAGGCAATCGTGTCCCTTATGGCAAAACATCTGTTGAGGAACCACCAGCGGCGAAAACCGTCAGAAGCGCTGGAAGAAGCCAAAATCATCAGTCTTGCCTTTAGTCCACACGACGAACTGGAGATCAAGGAAGACGAACAATGGCTGACGAAACGACTTCAACAATTGCCCACGACACAACGCACCTTATTATATATGAGACAGGTGGAACGACGAAGTCACGAAGAGATAGCCCGATTGATTGGTATAGAGATTACATCAGTAAGTACACTTTTGGCAAGGGCACGACGAACACTATTAGAAGAAATCAAACGGAGGAACAGAATATGAAAAGTTACACGAAAGACAGTATAGAGAAGCTGTTAGACAAATACATGTCAGGCACTTCGACACTTGACGAGGAAGATCTTCTCGCCAGATATTTCCGAGAAAGCAATGTGCCAGAAGAATGGAAAGACTACCAATTGCTTTTTCAAGAGATAGAGGCAATGAAAACCAATCGTCCTCAGAAGTCCTCGATGCTATGGTGGACATTAGCCGCAGCCGTTGTTTTAGGAATCATATTCGTTGCTGTACCCAAGAGATTAGCTGAGCCTATAACGGCACAGGCAGATACGACGACGGTGAGAAAAGAACTGGTTCCCTTCATCGAACAGGAAACACCCGCAATCGAACAGGAAACACCCGCAATCGAACAGGAAACACCCGCAACAGAAAAGAAGTCTGGTACGTCAACGATAGAAAAGGAAAACGTTCGTCCAATGCCAAAACAGAAACGCAGTCTCCGCAAGTCAGAGCCGACCATCCACGACTATGCAAAGGCATACGCGCTGATGGCTGAGGCTGTTCAAGAACAGCAAGAGGCCGAACAGAAGGTGGCAGAGAGTCGTATGACTACTCTCCAGGCACAGTTAGAAGCCTTGGGATATAAATCGGTAAGGCATGAAGACGGAACAATTGAATACATAGACAAAAACACTCATTATACAGCTTATGAAGAATAGACATTTTCTTGTGGTCTGCATCATGGTGATGCTGCCACTCGCAACTCCTGCACAGGAGAACATCAAGCGGGCTTTTGATGCGCTGATCAACGACAGCCAAGCTACAGTGAGCGCTACTCACAAAATGAACAAAGACCCTGAGACTGGAGTGAAGGAAGGCCAGCTCGACGTTTACGAGTTTACGCTTCCCATATCGAGTCTGTCTCTCGTCAAGAATATTGAACGAGCTTTCGACAAAGACAAAGACAAGGCTTACAGTCTGAATACAGCCGGCACCAAAGGAAAGAAGAAATACGATTACGAGAGTTTGGCTGTAGGAGGGGGAAATGCCTATCAGTTGGGTGATATTCGCGGTTCGCGTTATATCTATGCCCTTTTTCTTGACCCGGATGACGAAAGCAAATCCCACCGCTATGCCTATGTTCTGGAGTGGTTGGAAGGTAGTAAGGAGATAGAGGGCAAGCTCGCCATTACTTATGCTACGACGTTGAAATACCGACAGCACAAAGGTTTAAGAACGGTTATCACAGATGGCGACACTTCGCTCTCGTTCAGTCTTGGCGATCTTGAGAATGGCGACCTTGAAAAACTTGGCGAACTCACCCATTTCGGAATGAGCGAAGTCAACGTGTCATCATCGGAAAGTTGGCTGATGAACTTCAACAACTATAAAAACTTCTTTCTGAAGAAAACAGAAGGTGCTGCCGCCAATGTCTATGCAACGCAGATCTATAAGTTATGCAAGAAGGCAGAGTGTTTGGAAGAGGCAGAAAAGGAACTTGTTGTCAGCGAGATACAGAAACTCAAGGCCAAGACAACCGACGAATTTATCCAACAACTGTTTGACATGAGCATCAACAGGCTCAAGAAATAAATCCCAGAAAAGTCAGGAAAAGTTGACTTGTTGGTGTAATAATTTCCAACAAGCAGCCTCTTATTGGTGAAAGGTGTATCCGGAGCACTTTTCATCGCTAACAGAAAATGTCAAAAAGAAACAATCATGAAACGAATTATTCTACAAACAACATTCCTGTTGATGACGATTGTTGCACTGGCACAAGGTACAGTGGAAGGCAACACATCGGGGAAGGATACCATTCAATTGCAGGAAACCACCAATGACAGCATCACGTGGGACAAGACGCTGGACGAAGTAGTCATTTCCTCGCAACGGCAACTGGTGAAATCGGAAGCCGACAAACTGACGTATGACGTGCAGGGCGATGAAGAGTCGAAGACAAAGACTATCATGGAGATGCTTCGGAAGGTTCCGATGGTAACCGTCGATGGCGAGGACAACATCCGTGTGAACGGCTCGTCAGACTTCAAAATCTATAAGAACGGCCATCCTGACCCCGCGATGTCGAAGAATCCGAAGGAGGTATTGAAGTCAATCCCAGCCACGATGGTGAAGAAGATAGAAGTCATCACGGAACCTGGGGCGAAATACGATGCAGAAGGTACGTCAGCTGTGCTGAACATCGTGATGGTTGACGGTTCGAAGTTTGCTGGTGTGACGGGGTCTATCTCCGGAGGAATTTCACATGTTGGACACGCTGACGGCAACGGCTACCTCATGACTCAGCTGGGAAAGTTCGTCTTGTCGGCCAACTATGGTATGTCCCACATCAGCAGTAGGGGAACAGAGAATCACAACGAGTCGGAAAACATCTACACTGCTTCCGGCAGTCGTTTGTACAGTACGGCGGCAGGCAGCAACCCCGGTCATGTCAATTACGGTGAGTTGGAAGCCAGCTGGGAGATAGATTCGCTGAATCTGTTGACGCTGTCGATGGAGGGCTACGGATATACCATTGACGTGCGTGGTGAGGGACGGGTGGATATGTATCATGCCGACGGCTCGCTGAACTACGGCTACAATAACAGATACTGGTTGCCCAGCTACAGCTATCAGGACTGGGGCGGACGGTTGGACTACCAGCATAAGACACGCCGCCCGGAAGAGGCTTTCACCTTTTCTTATATGTTGGCAACGACCAACAGTCATCAAGATCAGGAAACGGAGTTGAGCAATATGAAGAACGTTCCCTTCAACTACTCCGGCTATACGGTCTTCAGTCGTGAACGGTTCTATGAACACACGCTGCAGGCCGACTGGGTACGTCCGTTGGCTGAGCACCACAAGCTGGAAACGGGACTGAAATATATCTATCGTTTGAACAAAAGCGAAACCAGAGAGGAATACCAGTGGATAGATGAAACGCTGGCTCCCGTGACTCCCGTCGGCATGACGGGCCGTTTCAATCACATCACGCAGGTGGGAGCCGCCTACATGGAGTATCTGGTGAATTACAATAAATGGTCGGCACGCGCAGGACTGCGCTATGAGTGGAGCCGCCTGCAAGGTGAATATCCTGATGGTAATGCTGAGAACTTCCACCGCAACCTCAGCGACTGGGTGCCTTCAGCCAGCGTGAACTATAAATTCAACGATGCCAACAGCTTGAAGATGAACTATAACGTGAACATCCGCCGACCAGGAATCTCCTATCTGAATCCTGCTGTCAGAACCAGTCCGACGACCATTGAATTCGGAAACCCGCACCTCTCCAGTTCGCGTAGCCACAACCTGAGCATGACCTTCATGCATATCGGTCCGAAACTGACATATAACCTGCATCCGTATATCACTTTTGCCAACAACTGGTTTACGGCTGTGAAATATGTGAAGGATGATATTACGTACAGTACCTATGACAACGTGCTGAAGTATTACCGTTTCGGACTGCGAGGCTATGCCCAATGGAAACCATTAGAGAAAACGAATGTGACGCTAAACGTAGGTATCAACCGCGAACACGAGAAGAATCCCAATCAAGGCTATACGCTTGGCTCGTGGTATAGTGATATCTATGCGCAGATTACGCAACAGCTGCCTTGGAAGCTGAAGCTGACTGTATCAGGAGGAGGACAGATTGGTCACGACGTTGCCAGCGTGTATGTGTTGAGCGGATCTTATTATTGGTATGGAATGAACGTGCAGCGTTCATTCCTGAAAGACGACCAGCTGACAGTACGTATCGGAATGCAAAACCCCATCGGCAACGAATACCACCGTTATACCACTCGGACCGTGCAGGGTGACTATACTGGCTATCGCAACAGTTGGAATAAAAGCAAGGCCTTCGGCATTCGGGTGACGTGGCGCTTCGGAAAACTGAAGACCAGCGTGAAGAAGACAGACACCACCATCACCAACGACGATGTGATGGGCGGCATCAAGAAAGGAAACTAATACCTGTTTACATAAAACTCACTCATCAAAAATTTAAAGGATAAAGGGAGTCGCATTTCGTGACTCCCTTTATCATGATGACCTATCTGTTCATCATCATGCCGCTGCTGATATCCAGTCATAGACGCAGCTGACGACACCAAACAAAAGGATGCCTGCGGTACAGATGACAAGCGCCAGCTTGGTGTTGCAGTCCATACGGAATGTTGCCAGCGGATGTTCGCTCTGCTTGATATACATTGCCTTCACGATGAGCAGGTAGTAGTACAATGACACCACCGTATTCAATAAGGCGATGAAGACGACGGCGTATGCCAATACCGAACCTGCTTTTGCTGCTGCCATGAAGACGAAGAACTTCGAGAACATACCTGCAAACGGCGGAATACCACCCAAGGAGAACAAGGCGAGTGTCATCAACAGCGCCATCTTCGGATTCGTGGAATAGAGTCCGTCGTAAGCATCCATATCTGTTGTTCCATGAGCCTGTTCAACAGCACCGATAATAGAGAATACGGCCATATTGGCAACGACATAAATCAGCACGTAGTAGCTCAAGGCCGTTACACTCATATCGTTGTTGCCGATAACTGCCAACACGATATATCCTGCCTGCGAGATAGAGCTGAACGCCATGAAGCGCTTCAGTTCCGTTTGACGGATGGCAAACAGGTTGGCTATTGTGATACTCAATACGGATACGATGCTCAGCAAGATTTGCCATTCTGCAACCAATGCCTGGAATACATGCATCAGGATGATGCACAGCGTGAATGCTGCAGCACCCTTCGATACAACAGAAAGATAACCCGTCACGGGTGTAGGAGCACCCTGATAGGTATCAGCTGTCCAAAAGTGGAACGGAACGAGCGAAATCTTAAAGCCTAAGCCGCTGAAGAAGAACACCATTCCGAGAATTGACAATGGAGAATTGACCATTGATAATTGTTGTGCTACACCGTCAAAATAGAGGGTTCCAGCAGCAGCGTAAATGAAGGAAATGCCAAAGAGCATCACACCGCTGGAGAATGTTGCCGTAAGAATGAACTTCGCAGCACCCTCAGCACTCTCCTTCCTGTTCTTGTCGAAGGCAACGGCACATGCCAAAGGCACACTTGCCATTTCCAAACCGAGGAAGAACATCAGGAAATGTCCTGCCGACATCATGACAAACATACCCAGCAGCGTAGAAACGATGAGCAGATAGAATTCGGCTTCGTATTTGTTTTGTTCTGCCCACGCACGGCTCTGGATCAGGACGATGAGTGTACCTGCAGCCAAAATGGTCTTCATCACACTGACAGCTGCCGTCGTCGCATACATGCCACCGAAAACAGAAACCGGTTCCATACAGCATACAGGAACCACAATAGCTGGTATCATCAGTATGCATGCAAGCGGATTGAGCCAACGGCGCTGTGTCTGTTTTGCGCTGCAGAAATCAGCCACAAACAGTATGACCAGTACAGCCACTAAGACCGCTTCCGGAAGCATTTGAAAGAAATCAAAATATGTATTCATAACTTATCTTCTTTTTTAATCAACTTCTTATAAACTTGCAAACTGTGATAAAATCGGAGTCACAGCATCATTGATGACATCACTTGCCCAGAACGGGAACAGACCTAAGCCTGCAACACAGGCAATCAGACAGATGACAGCGACACGCTCGTCCCAGGTGGCATCAGTGAGTGTTTCGTAATGAGGATCAGCCACTTTGCCATAGAGAATCTTGCCAACGACACGAAGGATGTAAACGGCCGTCACTACGATAGATGTACAGGCTATAATCGTAGCTGTACGACGGAAAAAGTCTGGTGTTCCATCGGCAAGGTTCGCACCAAAGGAACCTACGAAGATGGTCATCTCTGCTACGAAACCAGAGAAACCTGGCAAACCGAGATTGGCCAAACCTGCAATGACATATCCTACAGCAAGGAATGGCATGATTTTCATCAGACCACCCAACTTGCGGATATCACGGGTATGGGTACGACCGTATATCATACCGATCAAGGCAAAGAACAAGGCCGTCATCAGACCGTGAGAAAGCATCTGTAAGATGGCTCCTGTACATGACGTCTGGGTCATCATCAACAGCGCAAAGAGCACCAGTCCGCAGTGGCTTACCGACGAATAAGCGTTGATATACTTCAAATCGGTCTGCACACAGGCTGACAGTGCGCCATAAACAACAGAAATCGTTGTGAGAATGATGAAAATCCAAGCCAGTTCGTGTGCTGCCTCTGGCAACAGAAACATCGCGATACGGAAACATCCATAACCTCCAAGTTTCATCAACACACCTGCATGAAGCATAGACACGGCTGTCGGCGCTGACGCATGACCGTCGGGCGACCAAGTGTGGAACGGGAAGAGTGCTCCCAACACGCCGAAACCGATGAAGATGAACGGAAAGAAGATCTTCTGAATATCAACAGGGATGTTATGCTTCTGTGCTATCTCCAGCACATTCATCGTATCGGCTCCACTGAAATAAAAGATACCCAGCAAACCGAGGATGAGCAATGCGGAACCACCCATCAGCATCAAGGTCAGTTTCATGGCAGAATACTCCTTGTGTCCACTACCCCACACACCAATCAACAGGTACATCGGAATCAGCGCCACTTCGTAGAACATGAACATCGTGAACATGTCTATAGAGATGAAGAAACCATATACACCCGTTGACAAGAGGGTGAACCACAGGAAATATTCCTTCTTCATGGGTTGCAGCTGCCAGGAGGCAAAGGTACCCGTGAAGACAATGATACTGGAAAGAAGCAGCATGACTACACTGATGCCATCAACACCGACAGCATAACTGATATGCAGCGGAGCAAACCAAGTTACACTATAGGTATATAGCATCTCTGCCGTATTGCCGCCGTGACGCTGACTGATAAAATCGATGGTCAGCCAAATGGAAAGTGCCAACAAACAGCTGGCGCCTGCCACCATTACACCGCGCACTTGATTATCGTTGCGTGCAATCCAAAGACCGAGCAACATCAATGCGGGAATGACTACGAATAATGTTAGTATATTCATATTTGACGATTTTTACTATTTGACGATTTACAATGCTAACAATATCAGTGTCAATGCCACAGTACCTGTCAGGAACCAGATGGCATAATGACGGACATCACCACTCTGCCAGGAACGTATGGACTCTCCACTCTCGTTGGCTCCCCATGCTAAGAAGTTGAATGTGCCGTCAACAACATGACGGTCGAACCATGCAATGGGGGTAGATACACAACGGAAGATAATCTTGTGCGTTACAAACTGCCAGATTTCATCTTGATAGAAACGCTTATAGGCAGCACGGTGCAGTTTGGGGAACGTCTTATACAAACGGTCGGCAATGGGCTGCTGTTCACCTTTATATATATAGGTGGCAAGACAGATGCTCAAGATGGCGATGACGGTTGAAGTCACAGCAATCTGTGTGTCAAAATGAATGTCGTAGTTCATGCCGTTTGCGCTGACGAAACTACCAAAGCTGTTCGTCCAGCCGAGGAATCCTGCTAATGTGGTATAGATGCCGACGCCTACCGTAATCACCGTAAGCACAATCAGCGGAATCGTCATCGACAACGGAGCTTCATGAGGCGTGTGATGTGCATGAGCCTCGCGATTTTCCGTTCCCCAGAAAATACCATAATAGAGACGGAACATATAGAAAGCGGTCATTGCAGCTATACCTGTCATAATCCAACCTACTACAGGACTATACTGGAAACAGGCAGTTATAATCTCATCCTTCGAACTGAAACCAGAGAAGAATGGAATACCGGCAATGGCCAGACAGCTGATCAGGAAGGTGATATGTGTAATCGGCATATATTTCCGAAGTCCACCCATCAGTGCCATCTCGTTGGAATGAACAGCATGGATGATACATCCGGCACCCAAGAACAGACACGCTTTGAACATGGCGTGAGTGAACAAGTGGAACATACCAGCCATATAGCCCAGCTGGGTGTGGTTGTCGAGGACGGCTTCATGTCCAGGCAGACAAACACCGAGGGCAACCATCATGAAGGCAATCTGGGAAATCGTTGAGAAAGCCAGCACACGTTTGATGTCGCTCTGTGCACAGGCAACAGCAGCAGCATAGAAGGCGGTAAAGACACCCACCCAGACAACGATACTCATTGCCTGCGGCGCATATTCAATCCACAACGGGAACATACGGGCAATCTGGAAAACACCTGCCACAACCATTGTTGCTGCGTGAATCAATGCGCTGACAGGCGTCGGACCTTCCATTGCGTCGGGTAACCAGATGTGTAACGGGAACATCGCACTCTTACCTGCACCACCGATAAACATCAATACAAGAGCCGTTGGAAGAATCATGGCCCCAGCCGCCATTGCCTTTGTCGCATTGGCTGTAATAAACGGTGTGGTACCCTGCCCCATCACAATATCACCGGCAAACGAGAAGCTGAACGACTCCGTATAGTAGCCAAACAGCAGAATACCGATGAGGAAGAACATATCGGCAAACCGAGTCACGATAAAGGCTTTCTTCGAAGCGGCTATCGCTGGTTTAAGCGGATAATAGAAACCAATGAGCAGGTATGAGCTGACACCTACCAACTCCCAGAATAAATACATCTGGAAGATGTTTGTAGCAACAACCAACCCAAGCATCGACATCGTGAAAAGCGACAAGAACGCATAGTAGCGCTGGAAGCCTTTCTCACCGTGCATGTAACCGAAAGAATAGATGTGTACCATCAAACTGACGGTGGATATCACGATGAGCATCATCACCGAAATCGGATCGAGCAAGATGCCCATATCAAAATGCAAATTACCCAAAGGCAGCCACGTGAAGTTATAAGGTACGATGGTCTGGAACGTACCATCTGCCGTACGGTCAGCACCGAAATAAGCACATGCTGTCATGTATGACAGAATGGTCACGATGCCCAACGACGCTGTACCAATCAGTCCTGCTACCTTATGAGACATCTTCATTCCTGCCAGTCCCAATACCAAGAAAGAGAGCGCAGGAAGCAGAAGAATCAAGAATACATAAGAATAATCCATAGTTTACTTTTTAATTTTTCATTTCCTGTATGCTGTTTACTTGGTCACTGTGGAAGTGGCGGTAAACATTGATAATTATTGCTATAGCAACAGCCGTTTCTGCAGCGCTGACTCCAATGGAGAACAGCGTAAAGAAGAAACCTTCCGTTCCCTCTGGATACAACAGACGGTTGATGGCTGCAAAGTTCAAATCTACAGCGTTCAGTACCAACTCAATGGAGATGAGCATTGCCAACAGATTGCGACGGGTTACAAAACCGAAAAATCCGATGAAGAACAACAGTGCGCTAAGCACAAAGAAACATTCTACTGGTATCATACGTTATTCCTCCTTGCTTTTGATACGTGAAACGACGAGTCCGCCGATGATGCATGCCAACAGGAACAGCGAGATAAACTCGAAAGGAAGCACATAGCCATCCTCACCGGCACTCATCAACTGGGTACCGAATTCCGTCATACTCATCTCCTCATCAGCCAACTGTTCAAACTGATTGATAAACTGATGCTTCAGCAACACGACAACAACGGTTGCAAAGCCTGCGAGAGCTGCCAAACAGCCAGCAACCACACGACTACCTTTCAAACGCTCTTGCAAACCCTGAAGTGTATGCTTGGAAACCAACTGAATAGCGAAAATATAAATCATCGTGATACCTCCTGCATAGATGCTGATCTGGGCAGCACCTAAGAAGGTATAGTCGAGCAGGAAATAAAGCCCGGCTACTCCGAAGAGCACGAACAGCAATGCTGTTGCTGCACGCATGATGCGCTTCGTTACGACGCTGTAAATGGCTGATGCCAAGATTACAACGGCGAGAATCGCAAAAAGAATGATGTTTGCCATACTTTTCTCTCCTACTTCTTTTTCGTATTAAACTTACCGATTGTCAGCGGAGCGCCGCCATCAATGAGATTTGGCAGAGAGCCACCCTCATAATGTTCCTTGTCTAAGTGAAGAACCAAGGAACCACGCTCGAATACGCTGTTCTCAAAATCATTTGTAAACTCAATGGCATCGAAGTTGCAAGCATTCGTACACAACTGGCAGAACATACAGTCACCAAGATCGTACTGATAATCTACCAACTGGCGCTTTTTCTTACCTTCTTCATTCGTCACCATCTCTGACAGTATCTTGATGGTGCCATTCGGACATGCCTTCTCGCACATGGTGCAAGCCACACACTTATGACTGCCGTCCTCATTGCGCTTGAAGACCAGACGTCCGCGATGACGCTTTGCCACATGAAGTGTCGTCTTCCGGTTTTCAGGGTATTGCTCGGTTGACTTCGGAGTGAGGTATTCCTTAAAGGTCACCTTCAATCCTGTTGCCAATGTCTTCAGACCATTCGCAATACCGCCGAAATATGATTGATTATTTTCCATTGTCATTACACCTTATTATATATATAGTTCAAAAGCCACTACTACCGTCATCAGCACTAAATTGAGCAATGCCAATGGCATGAGGTATTTCCATTCAAGTTTAAGAATCTGATCGATACGCAAACGGGGATACGTCCAGCGAATCCACATCAGGACCCAAACAAGGAAGAAGGTCTTACCCAAGAACCATACGACACCTGGGATATCATTCATCACATTGTCGAAACCTTCCACACCGATATTGATGGGTGCCCAACCGCCCAAGAAGACGGTTGCGGCAAGTCCTGATATGACAAACAGATTAAGATACTCTGCCAGATAGAAGAAGCCAAATCCCATACCGGAATATTCGGTATGATGACCAGCTGTCAGCTCACTCTCGGCTTCTGCCATATCGAACGGGCCACGATTGGCTTCCGCATTTCCTGCAACAAGGAATACCAGGAAAGCAATGATTGCCGGAAGGTGACCCTGAACGATGAGCCAGTTCCAAGGACCCGTCTGTACTTCCACAATACCACTCATCTGCATGGTGCCTGTCAGTATCACGGCCGTAATCAGACACAGGCAGAGTGACATCTCGTAGGAAATCATCTGCACGGCTGCACGCATCGCAGAGATAACAGAATACTTATTGTTACTACTCCATCCAGCAAGGAAGATACCAACGACTCCGATACTGGAAATCGCTGTTACCAGAAAGATTCCCACATTGAAATCCAGAATGGAAGCACCATTGTTCCAAGGCAGGAACGAGAATGTTCCTACAGAAGCAGCAATCACTAAAAAAGGTGCGAGGAAATAGAGCAACTTGTCGGCTTTGTCAACAACGAAGATTTCCTTGATGAGCATCTTCAGCACATCGGCAAACACCTGCAAGATTCCCCAAGGACCTACTCGCATCGGGCCTAAACGACACTGGAAATAGGCGCAGACCTTTCGCTCCATGAATATCAGCGCGATAGCCAATAGCGCATAGCCCACGATGATGAGCAAGCCTATCACTACGCACTCTATCAGTATCGACCATAAATCTCCCAATCCCAACGTATTGCGGAGAAGTTCGTCGAACCATTGTGTGATAATACTAAAATCAAACATATCTTATTTTTCTTTTTATCTGTCTATATCAGGAATGACGAAATCGATAGCGGCACCCGTTGTCACAAGGTCGGCAATCTTCTGACCACGCAACATCGGATCGAGTGCACCAACGAGAGAAAGTCCCATTGGACGCATCTTCAGACGATACGGACTCTTGTCACCCTTTGAGTCTATATACACGCCAAACTCACCGCTGGCACCTTCAACAGAGAAGTACCATTGTCCTTCCGGCACTTTAATAATCGGTTTCTGCTTCACATAGAAGTCGCCTTCCGGAATGTTGTCGATGAGCTGTTCGATGATGTTCAGACTTTGATACATCTCTGCAATATGGATATTATAACGCGCCATACTGTCACAAGTGGTGTCTGTAATCTGCTCCCACGCTATCTTGTCGTACATATCGTATGGATGCGACTTGCGCACGTCGTTCTTCCATCCGGCAGCACGTCCGGCAGGACCTGTCACACCATAGTTAATACAGTCTTCGAGTCCCATCACACCGACATTCTCCAAACGCTGATGGGTGATAACGTTGTCACCAAACACATCAACATATTCTTGAATCATGGGCTTCAAATATGCAACCAAAGCCTTTACATTCTGAACAAAATTCGGATCGATGTCGTCTTGCAAACCACCGATGCGGTAATAGTTCTGAATCAAGCGGCCACCAGTGGTCTCTTCCATAACATTCAGCACATGTTCACGGTCACGCATACAGTACAAGAAAGCTGTCAAGGCACCCAAGTCCTGCGCGCAGCAACCACAATACAAAAGGTGTGAGTCAAGACGCTGCAACTCGTCCATGATTGTACGTACATATTTTATACGGTCAGTCAGTTCGATTCCCATCGCCTCCTCGATGACACCAACCAACGCATGACGATGCATCATTGCTGACAAATAATTCAGACGGTCAGTCAACGCAAGGGTTTGTGGATAGGTATAGCTTTCACACATCTTCTCAATACCACGATGAATATAACCCAGATGAGGATAGATGCGCTTTACCGTCTCACCATCAAGGACTGTCTGCAAACGTAGCACACCGTGAGTTGACGGATGCTGAGGACCGATATTGATGACATAGTCGTCTTCTGTAAACAAACGGTTCTGCTTGCATACGAGTTTGCCATCTTTCAACGAATACTCGCAACCATATTCTGTTTCCACATCATCGGCAAGTGTATAGCTGTCGTCAAACTGCCAATCCTTGCGGAACGGATAACCTTTAAAATCATTCCGCAGGAACAGACGACGCATATCAGGATGTCCGAGAAACTTGATGCCGTAGAAGTCGAACACCTCACGCTCTAGAATATCGGCAACCTTCCACAACATGCTGACCGTAGGAATGACATATTCTACAGCAGCATTGTTGCTACTCACCTGACGGGCAATCGTCTTCACGGTAGTGCGCTCGTGGGTATCGGTATTCTCCAGAATATAAATACATCCCAATCCTTCTTCTCCGAAGTCCTCACCAATAATGGTAACGAGGTAATCGAAATGCTTTTTCTCCTTCAGCTCTTGCATCTTTGCTGCAAAACTGTCAAATTCGAATATCTGATTCTCTAATTTCATTTCGTTTCCTCCTCTGCTTTGGGGTTATTATCAGATTTCTTCAGTTCCTCCACAAACGTCTCCGGCACTTCAGTCACCACGATAGGTTCCTTTTTCTTCCAACCGGAGGCAATTGCCTCATTCGAAAGGCCCAGCACCTGTTCTTCCTTCGTCTGTTTGTGATTGGCACCGCCGAAGAACTTCTCCACTTTCACCTTACGCTGCAATTGCATCATACCGTAAAGGATGGCTTCTGGACGAGGAGGACAACCTGGAATATATACATCTACAGGAACAATCTCGTCGATACCTTTTACCACATGATAGCTCGACTTGAACGGACCGCCGCTGATCGCACATCCACCGACAGCAACCACATACTTCGGTTCTGCCATTTCATCGTACAAACGCTTGAAAGCTGGAGCCATTTTGTGGGTAATCGTGCCTGCTGTCATGATCAGGTCTGCCTGACGGGGTGAGTTGCGCGTTACCTCAAAGCCGAAGCGTGAGAAGTCATAGCGAGCACAACCTACTGCCATAAACTCAATACCACAGCAGGAAGTACCGAAGGTCAGCGACCATAGGGAATTAGAACGGCCCCAGTTGATGAGCTGATCTAATGAACCCGTAATCACGTTTACACCACCTTCATGTAATTCCTCGATAATACTTTCCAAACTTTCATTGTCCTTGAATTCCTCGTAGGGAATACTCTTAATCTTTGGCCTATGGCCTACATTCTTCGATATTGTCGGAGATGGCTTCTTTACTTCCATTCTAAAGCTCCTTTCCGCCAAGCATACGCTAAGCCAAATACCAATACTAACATAAAGAAACCGATTGTGAACAAACCGCTCACACCAAGATCTTTAACGACAACCGCCCAAGGATACAGGAAAACGGTCTCCACATCGAACATTAGGAAAAGGAGGGCAAAGAGGTAGTAACCGATATTCATTGGCAACCAAGAGGTTCCATGTGTCGGAATACCGCACTCAAAGGGTTCTCCTTTTACCGTATTGTAGGAACGGGGACCCAATAATTTGGCCATCACATAGGCTGCAACAACCAAAAATGCTGCCGTTATCAAGACGGTAATGAATAAATAAAATACTGACATATATTTATGATAATTAATTATTGTCTCTCTTAAAACGGCTGCAAAGTTAGTAATAATTTATAAATTATTATTTATTTCCCATTCAATATTTTTTGTATTTCGTTTTTTTTGACTACTTTTGTACGCATGAAACGAGCGATTATCATCGGTGCCTCATCAGGTATCGGACGACAAGTAGCACAATTATTGGTACAAGACGGATGGCACATAGGACTTGCAGCCAGACGTATTGACAAGTTAAAGGAACTCAAACGCATCAACGAGGAACGGGTGAAGACAATAGAAATGGATGTTACTAAACAAGAGGCAACCACACAACTGCACACACTTATCTCGCAGTTAGGCGGTATGAACTTGTTCTTTTATGCGGCAGGTATCGGCAAACAGAACCCAATGTTGGACGAACAGATAGAAATAGGTACCACAGAGACAAATGCCTTGGGTTTTACCAGAATGGTGGGAGAAGCTTTCCGATACTTTGCAGAACGGACAGGCGGACATATTGCGATCATCAGCTCCATCAGTGGTATAAAAGGATTAGGACCTGCGCCCTCCTACTCTGCTACGAAAGCACTTCAAAGTACCTATCTTCAAGCTTTGGAGCAATTGGCTAACAGCCGTAATCTGAACATCGCATTTACTGATATCCAACCAGGATTCGTACAAACAGACTTGCTCTTCCCTCAAAACGGCGAGATGAACGAAAGTGATGCAAGACAGTATCCGATGCTGATGACTGCACAAAAGGTTGCCAAACAAATCGTCAAAGCCATCTATAAGAAGCGTCATAAAGTTATCATCGACTGGCGGTGGAAGCTGCTGACAAGTTTGTGGCGTTGTATTCCGAATGCAGTTTGGAGAAAACTCAATCTGCTGCGGCAATAGCATGATAGGCTAATAATCCTTCTATAGGTGCTTTCAGTACCTTTCCTAAGGTGATGTCTTCGCGCCGACAAGCTTCCATCAGTTCTTCCTGATAATAATAGGCGATGCTGCCCACACTATGGAAAGGTAAATCCGGCCTTTTATACGGTAGGATATTCTTCTGAATAAATTGCTGGAAATTGCCTATAACAAGTTCTCTGACAGTCTGATCGTCGAGATGTTGGTGAATGAATGCTGAGATACTTGCCAGGAAACGGTTCGCCATCGGTTGACGATACACCTTCTGAATCACATCCATATAGGTTAAATTGGCCGACTGTAGGAATTCCTCTTTGATGTCTTGTGAAAGTGAACCTTTGAAAATTGCGTTCAGAAAAATTTTTCCTAACACAGCTCCACTTCCTTCATCGCCAAGAATATAACCTAAAGGAGGAATATTTCTGACGATTTCCTTTCCATTATACAAACAGGAATTGCTGCCTGTTCCTAAGATACCGACAAGACCTTCACTGTTGCCACATAGGGCACGAGCAGAAGCAAGCAAGTCGCTGTAAACATGAATATTGTCTATTGATAATTGAAGTGTTTCTTTTAACACAACTTCTACCCTTCCCTTATATACTTCTGTACATCCAGCACCATAGAAATATACTTCAGAAACCTTG
>Ga0310691_10003531_pt1 | contig 18635 bp, 13 predicted proteins | sample 176DNAGHGlowgp2_FD_203887 | JGI IMG/M metagenome (GOLD analysis project Ga0310691, IMG submission 203887) | Sheep rumen microbial communities from Palmerston North, Manawatu-Wanganui, New Zealand - 1766 DNA GHGlow gp2 (v2) (version 2) | ecosystem: Host-associated > Mammals > Digestive system >...
GGCGCCATCGAGAGATTGACGATGCAGAGCACGCCCCACAGGACGGCCAGCACCCAGCGTCTGTTCCGGCAAAGGAGGTAGGCGCAGGCGGTGAACAGGTACATCCAGCCAATCTGGCCCAAGATGCCCCACCAGCCGGCCCGCAGCAGGCCGCCCTCGGGACTGCGGTAGCTGAGGGCCAGCCCCGCCAGAATGAGCACACCGGCCCACCGGAGCCATTTGCGGGCCTTGAAGGAGGCGGGATAGCTGTTCCATACCAGGAAGAAGCCCAGTACCATCAGCAGCCAGTACACGCCCTTGTTGCCCGTCATTCCCGCCTCGGAGTTGTAGATGAAGACGCCCATCGTCAGGAGGGCGAAGCTGCGGGACAGGATGTGCCGCAGGGTATCTCCCAGGTCACAGCCCTTGGCAAAGCGGTTTTCAAGGGCATAGGGAACCGACATGCCCATGGCAAAGAGGAACATGGGGTACACGATGTCGGCCAAGGACATGCCGTCCTGCCAGGTGTCAAAATGGACCATCCAGGCAGGGGCGTCCAGCACGGCCCAGGAGTCGTTTACAAACACCATCAAGGTCATGGTGAGGGCCCTGAAGATGTCGATGGCTATATTTCTTTTATTCATTTTCCGGTAAATTAACCCAGGTTTCGTTGGCCCAGCCCACGGTGCGGCCCGTGCCCTTGACCTCTCCCCGGACGCCGGCTTCCTGCAGCTCCCGGAAGCCCGGGTCGGAGGGTTTCAAATCCAGGAAGGGGAGCAGGTAGCAGCCGTGGTCCAGCAGGACGCTTTGGACATCGGAAACGGGCACTTCATGGGGTTTGAGGCCCTTTTTCACGGCCAGGGCGGCCAGTGCGCCGGCGGCCTGGCCCACGCCCATCACAACGGGCTGCAGGCGGGTGCTGCCGTTCATTTCCCAGCTGGAAGACATGGCCTTGTCGGCCACCAGGAAATTCTCCGTCTCAACGGGAATCACCACGCCCAGGGGAACGCTGAAGGAGGGGATTTTCCCGTACCACAGGTGCGAAAGCTCCTCGTGGCGGGGATGCTGCTTGTGGTGATGGTCCACAGGATAGTCTCCCACGGCCACGGCGCGGGTGTAGAGGTCAAAGCGGTAGGGGTCTTTGGCCGCCGCCACCGTCATGGTGTCCCTTCCGGCTATCCGCCGGGCCTCCCGGAAGTAGGGGAAGAAGGGCAGGCGGTCCTCCGTGGGATAAACGTCGTCGGCCAGGCCGATATGCGTGAATCCCAGTTCCGTCTGGAGGTAGTAGATATAGCCCAGGGTACGGAGCTTGGCCTTTTCGAAGGCATCGGCCCTTTCCTGCGGGCTCATGTCTATGTAGTCTATCCAGATGTCGTTGCCGCCCTGGGGCCAGTTGAGCATGTAATAGCCGTCCGGCAGGCGGCCGTAAGAGAGCATCATGTCTTTGTCCCAGGTGTCGCAGCAGCTTTGGTAGTAGCGGGGGTCGTAGCCTTCGGGCTTTACGGGCGTCACGGGCTGCGGATATTCCTTTACAATGGCCACGTAGGTCATGTCCTGGGTGGCTATGCGGTCCTTTAGCTCGGCCGCGCCCACCATCCGGGCCACGTCTCCCAGCTCGGTTCCGTCAACGAGGATGCGGGCCTTTACCCGGCTGCCGTCGGAGAGGGTGAGAAGCCAGCCGTCGGCCTTTTGTCCGGCCCCGGAGAGCTCCGTTTCCATCTTCAGCTCCACGCCGGCCTTGCAGGCCATGTTCCGGAGCACCTCCGCTCCCACGGCGGGGTTGAAGAGGATGTTGCTCACCCAGCCGCTCTTGAGCTTCTCGTAGCCGCCGTAACGGTGGGCCAGGGAATCCGTGAATTCCCCGAAGAGGCCGCCCCGCAGGCGGTAATTGCCGTCTATGGCGCTTACTCCGGCGCTTGTGAGCATGCCGCCCAGCCAGGGCGTGGATTCCACCACCAGCACCTTGGCGCCGCCGCGGGCCGCCTCAATAGCCGCCGTGGTGCCGCCGGCACCGCCGCCCACAATCACAACGTCGTATTGAGGCGTGCAGGAGAGTAGCATCAGCGCCAGTCCTGCTCCCAGGATTCTTTTAATCATATTTCTTCCAGTATTGTTCAATTTCTTCCAGGGTTTTGCCGGTGGTGTCCGGTACATACTTGTACATAATCCACAGGTAAGGCAGGCACATGAAGGCGAAGAGGAAGAAGGTGCCGGCCGGGGTGAGGTTCTCCAGCATCCAGGGCGTGAGCTGGCCAATCAGGTAAGTGCCCACCCACAGGGCCAGGCCGGCGATGGACATGGCAAGGCCCCTCACCCGGTTGGGATACATCTCGGAAAGCAGCACAAACACCACGGCGCTGATGGAAATGGCCGTGCAGAATACATACAGCAGGAAGAAGGTGAGCATGAACCAGTTGGGCAGATGCGTGAAGGGCAGGAAGTACAGGCCTATCATCAGAAGGCATACAATCATGCCGCCAACGCCCCACCAGACCAGCTGCTTGCGGCCCACCTTGTCAATGATGGCAAGGGCAATCACCGTGGTGAGCATATTCACCACGCCCACCAGCACGGTAGAGAAGAGAGGGTCTTCAAAGCCGGCATCGGCAAAAATCTTGGGACCGTAGTACAGCACGGCGTTTACGCCCATGAACTGGCCCAGGATGGCAATGGCGCTGCCCACGAGCACGGCCACCAGGATGCCTTTCTCCCGCATGGCCTTCCAGGCTTCGCTGTTGTCTTGCCGCTGTCCGCGAACCTCCAGCCAGCGCGGGCTTTCGGGAATGAAGAAAATCAGGAGGAGGAACAGCAGGTCCGGAATGGCCTCGCAGCCCAGCATGCCCCGCCAGTATTCGTTATTGAACATGCGGGTGCCCAGCTGAGGGTCCGTTGAATCCAGCGCAGCCTGCTTCAGGATAAGGAAATTCATCAGGTAGGCCAGCAGGAAGCCGATGGTGATGAACAGCTGGTACAGGCTCACCATGGTGCCCCGCACATGCGCCGGCGACACCTCGGAGATATATACGGGCGACACGATGGACACGATGCCGATGCCGAAGCCGCCGATGATGCGGTAAATCACCAGCTGGGTGAAGTTGCCACAGACGGCGCAGCCGATGGCCGAAACGGAGAACAGCAGGGCCGATATGAGCATGGTCTTCTTGCGGCCCAGGAAATCCGAGAGCATGCCGGCGATGAGCACCCCGGCGATGGAGCCAATGAGGGCGCAGCCCACATACCAGCCTTCCCCGCCCGTGGTGAGGCCGAACTGCATTTTCACAATCTCGGTGGTGCCGGAAATCACGGCGGTGTCATAGCCGAAGAGGATGCCGCCCAGGGCCGCCACAATGGCTATGAATACTACTTTTGCGCTAACTTTCTGTGTCATTTTTTGAAACTGTCCCAATAGTTATACAATCTGATATGGCAGAGGTCAAAGAAAAAGGCTCCGTCGGCATGCTCTTCCATGGTGCGGATAATTTCCGGCATCAGGGCGCCCTGCCCGCCTTTTTCAAAGCCGGGCTCGTTGCCGATGTCGGGGCCGCTGTAGAAGGGTACGTCACCGCACAGGCGCTTGCGCCCCAGCTTGGCAAAGCCTTCCATGGTCTTTTCCGTGTCTCCAAGCACGTTGGCCGCCGGGCAGTAGGCGCCCAGCAGCATGAAATCCACCAGGTCGGCAAAGCCGGTGGCCTGGTAGGCGGGGGTGGCCCAGCGGAAGGTGGGTTCCTCGGCGGCCAGGTTGTAGGAAGGGCTGGTCCAGTTCACGCCGCTGCGGTAGTATTCACTGAACCAGGCCCCCACGTAGATGCCCAGGGCAAGGTCTTTGCGTACGCTGTGCACCTTCTGTGCGGCGCGGTCCACAAAGTCGTGAATCACCTTGCAGCGGAAGGTGAGCCACTCAACTTCCAGCGGGTCCGGTTCCTTGTCCAGGAAGATGTGTCCGGGCTCCGTGAAAACGGGCCAGCGCTCCGGGTTTCGGCCCAGATACTGGCTGAAGGCCAGGCGCCCGGCCTCTGAATAACCGGCGTCCATGGCATAGTCGTCATAGCGGCAGCGGTCCATCACAATGCCGTCCAGGCCCTCGTAGGCGGCCAGCTCCTCCAGCATGTTCAAGAGGAACTGCTGCACTTCGGGGTTGGCGGGGTCCAGGAAGCAGCCGCCCCGCACGGAGAAATTATCGGCCTGGTTTACCAGCGTGCCGTCCGGGAGCAGGTCCACCGCGCACCAGTCTTTCCGCTCCGGCCGGTCGTACACCATGCCGGTGATGAATTTTTCGCCCATGCGCCATCCTCCCACCATCATGTTCACCCCGGCGTGTACCTTCAGGCCGGCCTTGTGTCCGGCGTCAATGAAAGTTTGCAGGTAATCAAAAGTGGCCGTACGTTCCTTCAGGCCAATCTCTCCGTTAAACCAGGCGGGAACGTATTTGAGTTCCGGGGCCACCGTGCTCTTGAAAAGGACGTCTCCGCAGGTGGGGCGCACGTCCACCACAATGTCCGTGAAACCCATTTTCGCAATCCGGGCACAGTCCCGGGCAATGGAATCTGCGTCGTTGGCGTAGGAGTCAAAATTGGCCGATGCGTCTATCCACAGAAAGCGCGGCTTGTGTCCGCTTTGGGGAGAGCAGGACAGGAGAGCCAGCAGGGTGGCTGCAAGGAGGATGGTAAGGTGTTTCATTTTGTGAAAGACAAGAGAAAAGAAGTGGGAGAATAAACGGTGGGAATGGTTACATCCTTTTTTGCCAGGCCGTCACGGATAGCATAATCCTTTTCGTTTCGCGTGACGATACAATCACATTTGCCGACAGCGGCGCACACGGCCTGCAGCACATCTTCGAAATCTTTGCCATGCCTGTATATGGCCGCCTGAAGAATTTCGTTATCCAAAGGAAGTACTTCCACAAGGGCGGACAAATATTTGATATTGGCAACAGCCATATCCTGTCCCACGGTCTTCCGATAAATATATGCTGCGTTTACCATAGTGAGAACAGACACGCACAAAGTACATTTCCCCTCTTCCTGCAACTGGAAAATCTTGGCACAAAGTTCATATCCTTCGCGTTCCAGCAAAAGGTCAAGAAGAATGTTCGTGTCCAGAAAAACTTTCATTTCGAGAGCAGATATTGCAAACGGTCATCTTCAATGGAAGACAAGTCTATCCCTTTGGGACGGGCCGATCCAATGAGCCTGCTTATACCGGGACTGTAGGCTGACTTGCGGGAAAGGCATGTCTCCTCCAGCAGATTCTCGATGTAACGTTTGAGAGAGATTCCGCGGTCCTGTGCCTGCAGAGTCAATTCTTCAAACACCGATGTTTTAATGTCAATGAGTTTTCTGTGTGCGGTGGCTGTCTCCATATATATGCTTTTTGCAAAGATATATATATTGTGTGAGAAATCAAAAGTCGCCCGTTTTTTACCGGGCGACTTTTCAAAAAAGTGTAAAGCAATTAGATGGCTTTGCGGCTAATGGTGAAGCGACGCAGATAGCTGTTTCCGTTATTCGTCAATTCGGAGAGAGCAAACAGCACTACCACTTCGCCCTCGTCAGTTGCAGGATTGTATACGTATGCAACAGAAGATAACGGGCATGGTCCAAGGGATTTTGCCGTTCCCTGGGTTTCCAGCAGATAAGCTGTTGCTTCTTCCGTTGATTCGGTGACATTGACAATCGTGAAGTTGGGCTCATTCCAGTCAGAACCTGCAATGGCGGCATAAGTGACTCCGCTATAAGAGAATGCCTTGATGTTGCCATTGATGCAAACATTACCCCAGCCATAAAGGCCACCATAACGTTTGGTGCCGCCATTGATAACTTCAGCCTTACCACGGAGAATCATATCGCCGCCATTATAGCCCTCACGGACGGCCACCTTCATACCGGCATTACCATCCTTACCCCAAACGTCATGAACATACTTCTCTCCATTCCAGGTCCATCCGGTAGGATCCTCTTCCTGCAGGCCGGAAAGTGTCTGGCCATAAACATAGAGAGCATCGTTGACACTATTTCCAAGAGGAGAAACAGTGCCGCCGGCTGTCTGACCAAGACGCCATGTTGCGGGGACATAGTTCATCTTATCTTCAGGAGCCCATTCGGGAATGTCTGTACGGTCTTTGTCGATTTCCTTCTTTCCGGTAGAGAATACGGTTACGCTTCCGCTCAGGGCGCCTTTTTCGAATTGGAGCAGAGAGTGTTTGCCGTCGGCATTGTCTTGCTTGAGGGCAACCACCATCTTGTCGTTCAAATCGCCAGATACATTCATCCAAAGTAAGCGGCTGGCTTCCTCATAAATCTTCACAGGGGCTTTGTCAAATCCGTCTTTCCAAGCATAGATTCGGGTGGCAACGGTGGGATACCAATCAGGAGTACCAAATTCATTGATACCGGCCGTGCTGAATCCAGCATCGCCATATCCGACAGCGGCGATGAGGATACCGTTGTCGTCATTACCCAAAGCAACAAAGCCACAGTCTGCAGGAATTTCACCTCTGTTCAGTTTTCCGACATTTTTCAGTTCGAGGTCGTAAACGCGGCCATCGCTGGTAACGATTTTGTCCGTGCTGCAGAAAGCTACAGCGTTGCCACCAAAGAAGGCGATGTCCTCAATTTCAGCACCTAAATCATTAACAAGTTTGAGGCCGTCACTGGAAGCAGGATTGATGGAAACCGTATACTGTATAACGGCAGGCTTCACAGAATAGGTCTTGGCCGTTTTTTTGTCTTCGGCGGTCACCGTCAGTTTTACTTCTGAAGTCCAGTCTTTAATGGTAGCCGGGTCGGGACTGATTGTGGCTTTTTCAGAAATGGTCACTTTGGCGGTGGCATTGGAAAGAGCGGTGGCATCCTCAGGATTATAGGTGATTTCAATGTAGTTTTCTTCATTGAAAATTTGTCCTACAATCTCCAGATCGCCGGAAGTTACGGAAAAAGCCGTAATCAGACATGCTGTAGAAGCGGCAGGCGTCGGAGTCGGGTCTGGTTTGGGAGTCGGGGTAGGAGTCGGATCCTTCTTACAGGATGCTGCAAGCGCAATTGTCATTGCAGTTGCAAGGAACAGTAAAGTTTTTTTCATAATTGTTAGTAATTAAATGTGGGTTAATGGTTATTTTGAAGACACATATCCTTTTACAGTATATTCCTTTGTCTTTCCGGTCATTGTCGCTTTTACTGTAAGTTTAATTCTCGGGTTTCCGGATTCATCACTGGTGACATCCCAGATTTTCCCGCTTAGTGAAGGTGTGATTTCCGCATCATAAAAAATGGTGGCGGATAGTTTGACTTTGGTCAAGTCAAACTGGTCACGCTTGGCCCGTGGAACTACAAATGCAACGGTACCGGCGTCATGGTCAATCGTAGCCTCCAAGGTGGATTGTATATTCTTTCCGGTACTATACATAATCATGGAAGAGATTTCCACGTTGTCATGCGTAAACTCATCCGTTCCAGGAACAAAGAACGAAGGGTATTGGGGTTTCGAGCATGTGGCTGTCATGAGTGCAGCCAGTAAAAACAATACAATCTTTTTCATACTACCATCCGGGATTATTGATGTTAGACAGAGCCTTGTTGTTATTCAACTCTGACAGGGGAAGTGAGAAAGCATAATAGCGGTCCATGAATATGCGGGTACTACCGGCGTCAATATCGCATTGCTCATACTTGAAGCCGCCAGGGGCCGCGCTGTCTTGTGTAATCTTGACGCCATGGAAACTCTTGCCTCCTAAACGCTCAACACCTTTTTCCCAACGACGCAAATCCCAATAGCGGAAGTTTTCACCGGCCAGTTCCACTTTGCGCTCCTGCTCCAGCAAGTCCATGAATGCCTCAAGCGAAGCCGCGTCTTTATCTGGCAAACCGACACGTTGTCTAATTGCGTTCAAGGCATCCAAGGCAGCAGTCTTGTTGGCGGACCAGCCCTTGTTAGCGAGTGCTTCGGCCTTGTTTAGCAGAACTTCGGCGTAACGGATATAGATATCGAAATGACTACTTCCTTTTTCGTCCCAACTATGGTCATTCTCCGTGATGAACTTTCTGTAGTAATAACCGGTGCATGTCGATGTTCTTCCCCCCTCTTCCTTGAAGAATTGTATACCATCGACGCCTCCTTCGTATGCCTCAATCCTTCGACCTTCCCATTCCTCATTGTTGTAGAGAATCGTTGCATAGAAACGGGGTTCACGTCCAGAGAACGGGTCATTGTTCCAGGCCGCGGGATTGGCCGAATAGGCCTCCCAGGAAAAGAGGGTGCCATCGGCCATTTCATAACTGTCTGCCAGTTCTGCCGTAGGACAAATTGTGTATCCGAGGGGGTTGTTTTTATGAAAAGGAGTGTCCCCGTGTGGACGGAATGCCGCATCGGCGGAATGACTCATTCCGTCGGCCAGGAAGGAGATGGTCATTATGTTTTCCACGCTCTTCTGGTTTGCAAAGACATTGGCGTAGGAGGGGTCCAATTGGTATCCCAACTCCTTCACCTTATCTGCAGCTTCGATGACATCGTCCCAGCGTTCTGCATAAAGAGCTGCGCGTGAAACGAAAGCCCAAGCTCCCGCTTTGGTCAAACGTGTGTAGTTGGCATCCGACCACGTTGCCGGCAAATCCTCGGCTGCTTCTTTCATCTGGCCGATAATCCACTCCCACGATTCAGCATAGCGCAGACGCGGTTTGTTATTGCCGGCAGGACCTTCAAGTCTGTCACGAAGAATCATTCCACCCGGGGCGGCGTCACTGTCGTTCGCATTGCCATAGACTCGCATGATATAGAAGTACTGCATGGCTCGTAGCAGACGGACTTCTGCGATTCGGACACGGAGGAAGTCAGAATTGAAGGAGTTGCCATAATTTTCCGCGTCACGGAAAAACTCATTAAAACGGCGGATACGTGTATAGGAATCATCCCAATTCGAGAGAATAAGCGCGTCATTAGAGGTAAATTGCTGGAATCCCACATTGACACGGTTATACCTGCGGTCTGTGATCCAGTCACCATCCTTCATGACATCTGTCAAACAGTCTGTGAACTGAGTGTTGAGCATGTATATTGTCGATTTCTCGCGTAGGGCACTATACAGTCCAATCACATATTGATCCAGCACGGATTCGTCTCCCGACCAAATGACATCCTGCGTAACCAGATTGGAAGCCGGAATGTCGACCACATCTTTGCAGGAAACGGCGCAGATGGTCAGGAAAACGCCAGTAAATAGGGCATTGATATATTTTTTTATATTCATAATGCACGTATTCTAGAAGGTTAAGTTCAGGCCCAGACTGAAGGTCCGTTGCTGGGGGTAATAGCCGTTGGTGATACCCGGATTTTCGGGGTCAAGGTGGGGATAATGGGAGAGGGTGAAAAGATTGGTGCCTGCAATATAAATCATTGCATTGGACATGCGAATTTTGCGGGTAATCTTTTCGGGAAGGGTATAGCTAAGCTGCACATTCTTAAGTCTTATGTAAGAGCCGTCTATCATCCACCAGTCAGACAAGACGTCGTTGTTCGAATTGTGTCCGACGTGAATGCGGGGATATCGCTTGGAGGCTTCTGCTGCAAGGTCTACGGCGGTGGGATCAAATGCATTCTCCATAACGTGTTTGAAAGCATTTCCACCAGCGCCATACCAGCCGCATGAGAAAAGCGTGCCGTCTGAGTGACCAGAGGAATGCACACCTACGATAGGATAATTGGTCATGGTTACGCCATAGAACAAGGCAGAAAGGCCGAATCCCTTGTAGCTTAATTCAATATTCAGAGATCCGTTCATCTCAGGGAGACGGGAATATCCTAGCCAGACATAATCTCGGCTATCGCGGGAAATTTTGCCATCGCCATTAATGTCCACATACTTTAGTGCACCGATCTCTGCATAGCCGGATGGCGGAGCAGGCGCTGCATCCACCTCTTCCTGTGTCATAAAATATCCATCTGTCTTAAAACCATACCACTGTCCCAGAGAGCGGCCGATTTCAATGTTATTGGCAGAATAGCTGTCGGAGATGTAACGGGACAAAACTTTGTTACGGGAAAAAGCAATATTACCGGATATGGAGTAATTGAACCCGGAAGGCAGCCAGTTGTCATGACGGATGGTAAGCTCGAATCCTTTGTCATCCATGGTGCCCGTATTTTGCCATGAGGGATTCTCTCCACCCAGCGAAGGAGAATAATTGTTGCCGCCGCTTGCCTCAAGAATACGGTCGGTATATTTGTAAAACACATCCAGGCCCATGGTGAGTCTGCCTCGTAAAACAGTCATATCTACTCCTACATTGTATGCTGTCGTATGGGACCATGTGAGGTCACGATATACGTAGGGATTCTTTGTGTAGAAGCCATAAACTGGTGTGGCACCTCCCAGTATCCAGGTCATGGAAGTGCTGTTCTGATATGAGGACAAGTACAAATACGGCTCTACATCAGATGAGCCAAGCTGACCGACGGAGGCTCGAATTTTTAAGTTGTCCAGCCAAGTCGCTTTTTTGAGGAACTCTTCTTTGCTCGCAATCCAACCCAGGGATACGGAGGGGAAGAATCCCCATCGGCCTTCCGGCGGGAATACGTAAGAAGCCTCCTCACGGGCCGATAACTCAATCAGGTATTTCTCGGCGTAGTTATAGCCCAGCCTTACGACAAAGCCGGCATTTCCTGTGGTATTATGGCTCCCCTCAACATAGGGGGTATGCTGCTTGGTCCCCAAGTTGATATCTACCGGAGATGTAGCGGCATAAGCCTCCTTGTAGCCTTTCAGGAAGTCGGTGAAATACTTTGTACGTTCGAACAATCCTGTAAAAGAGACCGTATGCAGCCCAAATGTGCGGTCATAGTTAATTTGCGGACGAAAAGTGACCCGACTGTTCCAAGTGGTGCTCTTATTGAAATTGTGGATGGATATGCCTTCCGATACGGTCTTGGATACTGAGAACGTATTCCGGTCAAAAGCATAGAGCTCTGAACGCTGGGCAAACTGCTGCGCAGACTCCATAATAAAGTTTATACCGGCAAAGAAGGAGAGTTTGAGCCCTTTCAATACGGTATCGTCAGAGAATTTATATTCCAAAGAACTGCGTGCCTGCCACTCCCAGGTCTGATACTTCTGGTAGCCGGAGTTTTCAATTTCATTATTGGGAGAAAGGACAGCTCCACTGTTGTACATGCCCAACGGCAGTCCGTTATACTCCGGTTTGATAATGGGAATCATGTAGTTGGCACGCTGAATGGGGCTGAAATAGGCTTGGTTCCCCATATCATAAGCCGGTTGTGAGCGTAGAGAACGCCGCATGGACAAATTCGCGTTAAAACGAAGACCGGGAAGAATCTGGGCATTGATACTGGTGCGGGCATTTAAACGATTGAAATTAAAGTTTTTCAATGTACCCTTTTGGTCCATGTATCCAACACTTCCGAAATATGAAACCTTATTATTACCGCCATTAACAGAGACATTATGCTGGTGCATCATTCCCACTTTACTGTAAATAAGGTCGCGCCAGTTGGTGTCTCCGTATATCCCCTGCTCCTTCATCTTATTAATCACCTCATCTGTCCAAACAGGTGCCTTGCCATCTTGGGTCAAGGTTTTGTTGTACCAGTAGATATATTCTTCGGCATTGAGAAGTTCAGGTTCTCCGACATTTCTGGTGACGGTGAATGATCCATCATAGGAGATGGTGGCATGGTCGCTTTTTGAGCCGGATTTGGTGGTAATAAGGATAACGCCATTGCCACCGCGCACACCATAGACGGAAGCTGCTGCCGCATCTTTCAAAACGGAGATGCTCTCAATATCATTCGGATTTAGGGAATTCATCGACTCGCTTTCCATCCCGTCGATGATGTACAAGGGGCGATTGTTTGAGCCGTACGTGGAAAGACCCCGGATGGTGATGTCTGCGGCATCGGCCCCCGGTTGTCCCGTAGACTGAATGGATGTGACGCCTGCGAGTTTGCCGGTGAGCATGTTGGAGACATTTGTCTGTGGAGCCTTCTGGAGGTCTTTGCTGTTAACCTGGACAACCGAGCTGGTCATGAGCTCCTTGCGTTGTTGTCCGTATCCTACCACGACAACCTCATCCAGTAGCATCTTATCCTCGGAAAGAATTATTTTCATGCCGTCTTTAGCAGCAACTTCAATCTCTGTATACCCGATACAAGATATGGTTAGGGTAGTCCCTTCAGTAACAGAAATCACAAAAGAACCGTCTGTCTCCGAGATCGAGCCGACGGCCGTTCCTTTTTGAAAGATGGCAGCACCTGGAATAGGTTCGCCGTTTTCATCAAAGACAACGCCTTGGATTCTGATTGGAGACTGAACAGCCGTGGAAGTGGAGGCATAGGCAAATGTTGCCACCCCCATTTCTCCGAAGAGAAGAATGGACATTGCTGTTGTCAGCAGAATGCCGACTTGCTTAGCTTTGTTCATACGACGTGTGTGTTTATTGTTGTTTGTCTGCAATGTCCTGCAAGATGTTTCCAATCTGATAGAGGCCTCTGGGCACGTGGAAGCAGCCCTTCCACTTGCCGCCCTTCAGGGGCAGGAGCACCTCTCCGCGGCGGTTCAGGTAGCCGAACCACTCGGGGTACTCGGGGTCTTTGAAGCGGGTCCAGAGGTACTGGTCCAGCTTGAGGAACCATTCCAGGGCCTTCTCGTTGCCGGTGAGCTGGTAGCCTTTAATCATGCAGATGGCGCTTTCCAGATGCACCCACCACAGTTTCTGGTCCCATTCGAGCTCCTGGGTGGGATACCCCTTGCGGTCCATGAAATAGAAGATGCCGCCGTACTCCTTGTCCCAGCCGTAGTCAATCACGCGGAGGGCAATCTCCATGCTCTTGTCTATGATGTCCTGCCGATGCAGGCGGATGCCCAGGTTCATCATGAACCACAGGGCCTCCAGGTCGTGGCCCGGATTCACCCTTCGGCCTTCGAAGCAGTCCACCAGGCTGCCGTCCGGAGCCAGGTTTTCCACCATTACGCCCAGGTCCGGCTGGTAAAATACGTCAAACACCTCATGCAGCGCCTCCTCGATGGTCTTATCCAGCAGGGCCTTGTCTTCGATGATGGGCTCTACCTCCAGGGCCATGTTGCAGATAATCATGGGGAGGGCGAAGTCCTTCATGGGGCGGGTGCCCGGAACGGCCTTGCTCCACTTGCCCTTGGGGTTGGAGCGGCGCTCCAGGATGCGCCGGAAGGTCTTGCGGGCCACATCGGCATAATGTGCGTCTCCCGTCGCTACGGCCAGCTGGGCAAAGGCCATGCAGGCGAAGGTGTTGGAGAAGATATTATAAGGGGCGATGATGGGTTTTCCCTCGCGGGTGAGGGAAAAGTAGAAGTCGTAGCTGCCGTCGTGGCCGAATTTGTCCAGGAATTCGGCCCCTTGCTTGGCGCAGGCAAGCCATTCGGGGTTTTTCTCCACCTTGTTGTACAGCATGGCGAACATCCACACCTCACGGCCTTGCAACCACACGAATTTGTCTGTGTCAAAGACGCTTCCGTCCCGGTTCAGGCAGGTGAAGTAGCCACCGTACTCACGGTCTTGAGATTTTTCTATCCAAAATGGCAATACGCTGTCATACAATTCTTTACGATAGCGGTCGGCCATTTCTTTGAAGTTGATTCGGGTACTCATATGTGCTTTTTTTATTAGTTTTAGTTTATAGTACAAGTGCAAATTTACAAAATAAATCTAATTATGCAATACTTTTTAACAAAACGTTAATAATTTTTCTAATATTTTAACGCCTCGACGCAAACACTTGTTCAATCGGCAAATAATATTTATCTTTGTCAAAAAGCCGGAACATGGAAACCCTCCTCAATAATATCAATGGCCGATACGCGGCCGAAAAGAAAACCATCCTGGCCCTGTGCTCCTCCCATGAGAGCTACTCCATCCAGGACCTGGCCCGCGAACTAGGCACCAGCATTCCCAAAGTGACCCGCATCGTGGCGGAAATGATTCAGGAGGGCTTTCTGGTAGATACCGGCAAGATGGAATCGGCCACGGGGCGGCGTCCCAGCCTGTACGGGCTCAATCCCGCCGCCGGCTCATTCGTGGGCATAGACGTGAACCGTGACAGCCTGATGGTGGCCGTCACCAACTTTTCCGGCCGGGTGACGCGCATGCTGGAAGATATTCCCTTCGTACTGCGCAACACGGAGGATTCCGTGGCCGATTTCTGCCGCTGCGTCCAGGAAAAGCTCTCGGAGGCCGGCGTGGACAAAAGCCTCATCCGCGGCTACGGAGTCAACCTGACCGGGCGGGTGAACCACCGGACCGGCTACAGCTATTCCTACTTCCTCGGGGAAGAAAAGCCCATCGCCCAGCTGCTGAGCGCCGGTTTCGGCCATCACGTGGTGGTAGAAAACGACTCCCGTGCCATGGCTTACGGCGAGTACATGAGCAGTTTCCCCGGAAGCGAGGGCAACTTCCTCTTCCTGAACGTGGGCTGGGGCCTTGGCATGGGCATGGTGATGGACGGCAAACTGTACTACGGGAAGTCCGGCTTCTCCGGAGAAATCGGCCATTTCCCGCTCTTGGACAACAACTGTGTGTGCCAGTGCGGAAAGGTGGGCTGCCTGGAAACCGGCGCCTCCGGCAGCGCCCTGCATCGGATTGTGCTGGAAAAACTCTCCGACGGCCGCTCGTCGCTGCTCTCGCCCCTTTTCAAGGAAGGAAAGGAAATCTCGCTGGGGAATATCCTGGATGCCGTGGAAAGGGAAGACGTGCTTTGCATCGAATGTGTAGAGCAGGTTGGCGCCACGCTGGGCAGGGCCGTAGCCGGTCTTATCAACGTCTTCAACCCGGACATGGTGGTGATTGGCGGGCGGCTTTCCGTGACGGAAAGGTACCTGATGCCGCCCCTCAGGGGTGCCGTGAACCGCCTTTCCCTGAACCTGGTGAACAGCGACACCCTCATCAAGGTGTCCCGCCTGGGGAAAACGGCCGGAGCCATCGGCGCCAGCCTCCTCAGTAAAAACCTCTTGTTAAGTGAGATAGCATGAAACATACCCGTATCCTTTCGCTCATGGCCCTGCTGTTTCCCCTTTTCGCGGGGGCGCAGACGGGCATCCTGGACTTCCATCCGGCCGATGAAGTGCTTCCCCTGCTGGAGGCCGCCCGTTCCCGCCCGGTGGTTTGGGGGCAGGCTCCCGGCCCGTCGGCCCTTACCCTCCTCCATTTCTCCGACCTGCACGGAGACAGCGAGAACCTGGAACGCATCGCGCATTTCCGGGAGGCCTATCGGCCCTGGATAGAGGACGCCATCCATGTGGGAGACGGGGTGGCCTGTTACTGGGACGACCCCAACCCCTGGGACCAGGTGCCCGCGGCCCGCGGCATCCTGAACGTGGTGGGCAACCACGACTGCTGGAAGGGGCATCTGCTGTGGGCGCAGACGCCCCGGCCTTATGATGCCACTGCGGAAGAAGCCTATTCGCTCATCATGCGGGGGAAGGATGCCTCCCGGCCTTTTATCCGGGACTGGGGCGTGGTGTTTACCCCCGGCTTGTGCTACTATTATAAAGATTATCCGGATCAGCGCATCCGGCTCGTCGTGCTGGACTGCATGCACTATGATAAGGCGCAGCATGCCTGGCTGGCCGATGTGTTGGAACAGGCCCGCCAGGCGGGATTCACCGTGGTGGCCGCCCAGCATTACCCGGCCCAAAGCGGGCTGGATGCCATTGAGGGCGGTTTTTCTGACCGTGACGAGTCCATCGGCCCAGAGCCTTCTCCGGCCCCCGGCCGCCAGATGGAGCGGATGCCCGACGAAGCCTTCGCCGCCGTGGATGCCTTCATGGACAAGGGCGGCAGCTTTGCCTGCTGGCTCAGCGGGCACACGCACCTGGATTTTATCGGCCGCATTCCCGGACACGGACGCCAGCTGCAGATTATTGCCGACAAAGCCGGCTTCAAGGACGATTACATGCAGGAAGCCCGCCCCCGCGGAACCCGCTTCCAGGATGCTTTCAACCTGGTTACAATCAATCCGGGCCGATCCCTGGTGGTGGTGCAGCGCATCGGCTGCAACCGCGACCAGTACCTCCGTTCCAAAACCCTTTTCTGCTACGACTATCGCAACGGAACCGTTATTGTAAACGAATAAACACACAATACTTATGGAAAACCGTCGTTCTTTTTTGAAAAAAGGTGCCCTGGCCGCCGCGGCCGCAACGGCTGCACCGCTTATGGCATCGGCCTGTAAATCTGAATCCCAGGGGGACAAGTGGGGAATCAATCCCGACCCTTCCGTAAACTCCAAGCTCATTGTCCCCAAGGGGGCGGGCCTGCCCATTACGGGAACCTTCCTGGATGAAATTTCCCATGACATTCCCCACCAGAACTGGGGAGAGCGCGAGTGGGACCGTGATTTCCGCTACATGAAGGACATGGGGATAGATACGGTGATTGATATCCGCTGCGGCTACCGCAAATTCATCACCTACCCTTCCAAGTACCTGCTGGGCAAGGGCTGCTACATGCCTTCGACAGACCTTATTGACATGTTCTGCCGCCTGGCGCAGAAATACGGCATGAAGTTCATGCTGGGCCTGTACGACAGCGGCAAATACTGGGACACCGGAGACATGAGCTACGAGGTGGAGGCCAACAAATACGTCATAGACGAGATTTGGGAAAACTACGGCTCCAAGTACAGCAGCTTTGGCGGCTGGTACATTTCCGGTGAGATTTCCCGCGCCACCAAGGGGGCCATCGAGAGCTTCCGCACCATGGGACGCCAGTGCAAGGAGGTGTCCGGCGGCCTGCCCACCTTCATCTCTCCCTGGATAGACGGCAAGAAGGCCGTGGATGCCGCTGGAGGCAACCTTACCAAGGCTCAGGCCGTGTCCGTGGAACAGCACGAGCGGGAGTGGAACGAGATTTTTGACGGCATCCACGAGTATGTAGATGCCTGCGCCTTCCAGGACGGCCATATCGACTACGACGAGCTGGACGCCTTCTTCTCCGTGAACAAGAAGCTGGCCGACCGCTACGGCATGCAGTGCTGGACCAATGCCGAGAGCTTCGACCGCGACATGCCCATCCGCTTCCTGCCCATCAAGTTTGACAAGCTGCGCATGAAACTGGAGGCTGCCAAACGCTGCGGTTACGACAAGGCCATCACCTTCGAGTTCTCGCACTTCATGAGCCCCCAGAGCGCCTATGCCCAGGCCGATCACCTGTACGACCGTTACCGGGAATATTTTGGAATTTAATGAGCGGCCGATATGAAACGAATTCTCCCCCTTGTGCTGGCGCTGGTGTGCGCCTGTACCTCGCATCCGGCTCCGGTGAACCCAAGGAGCACGCCTGAAGCCCGCGAACTGCTGGACTTCCTGTATTCCATCAGCGGAAAGTACACGCTTTCCGGTGAGCACAACTTTGCCAGCGACCTCTCGCGCTACGACGCCGAGGTGCTGGACATGACGGGCAAGTGGCCGGCGCTGTGGGGGAGTGATTTCAGTTTCCATGCCACCGGGGAGGATTTCGGCCGTTACCAGCATGCCGGGCCGCTCAATATCTCCGTTCCTTTCGAGCGCCCCTGCGTGCAGACGGGCCTCACGGTGGCCGATGCCCGCCAGGCCATTGTGGACAAGGCCATCGAGGAGTGGCGGCGGGGCCGGATTGTCACCCTCATGTGGCATTGCTGCGACCCCCGCCTCTCCGGCGGCGGCAACGAATGTGACGGTGCGGGTGTCTGGACCATGGACGCCGGCCCCTCGGACGAGGAGTGGGACGCCCTCTGTACGCCCGGAACGCCGCTGCACCAGGCCTGGGAGCGGGAAATGGATACGGTGATTCCATACCTGGCCCAACTGCAGGAGGCCGGCGTGCCCGTGCTCTGGCGGCCGTACCATGAGATGAACGGCGCCTGGTTCTGGTGGGGCAACAAGCCCGGCGAGAACGGCTTCAAGCGCCTCTGGATTATGACCTACGAGTACTTTACCGGCAAGGGGCTCAACAACCTCCTCTGGGTGTGGGACGCCAACGCCCCGCGCGTGAAGGAGAACGACGACGCCCTTCCCTACGAGCTCTTCTATCCCGGCAACGAGTACGTGGACGTACTGGCGGCCGATATCTACGCCTGGGACTACAAACAGTCCCATCACGACGAGCTGGTGGCCCTGGGCGGCGGCAAGCCCGTTGCGATGGGGGAAATCGGCCAGCTTCCGCGTGAGGTTTCCGTCTTTGAGGAGCAGCCCGCCTGGACCTGGTTCATGGTCTGGGGCTATTTCGTGAGCGGCCACCGGGGCGACGAGAACCACCTTGCGCTGGTTCGCAGCATCTACGACTCTCCCCGCGTCCTCACCCTGGACGAGATTTCCTTCGACGGCCGCCGCCACCGCGTCCGGTAGGTTTGGCAGGCTCAGCTGTCACCAAAAAACAGGCGGTCCGGAGAGGGTCGCCCTTGGAGGCTATATCCGGATTCCGGTAATGTCAAATATGGTTTCCTTGTCAATGCCTTTCTCCTTCATCTTTCGGGCCATGGCTTTCCTTTCTTCCTCACGGCCTTCCTCACGGCCCTTCTTAATCCCGGCGGCTTCGCCCTGCTTGCGGGCATACTCGTTTTCTGCAATGCGGTCCAGTTCAGTTCTCATAATGTGCGTTACCTCCTGTTGTTGTTTTACGTTCATGTTGGCGTAGGCACTGGCC
>Ga0310691_10003533_pt1 | contig 18626 bp, 19 predicted proteins | sample 176DNAGHGlowgp2_FD_203887 | JGI IMG/M metagenome (GOLD analysis project Ga0310691, IMG submission 203887) | Sheep rumen microbial communities from Palmerston North, Manawatu-Wanganui, New Zealand - 1766 DNA GHGlow gp2 (v2) (version 2) | ecosystem: Host-associated > Mammals > Digestive system >...
ATTAGTTGTTAGTGGAGGGCATACTGAACTAATTTTAATGGAAAAAGACTATTCTTTTAAGAAAATAGGAGGTACTTTGGATGATGCTGTAGGAGAAGCATATGATAAAGTTGCTCGTATCTTAAATCTTCCATACCCAGGTGGTCCTAAGCTAGATAAGTTAGCTCATCAAGGTAAAGATACATATAACTTACCATTACCACTTGATGATGATACATATAATTTTAGTTTTAGTGGAATTAAAAGTGCAGTTATTAATTTAGTTCATAATGAAGAACAAAGAGGTAATATTATTAATAGAGAAAATCTTGCATGTTCTTTTCAAAATAGAGTAGTTGAAATATTAAGTAAAAAAACTATGAAAGCTTTAAAAAAATACAATGTAAAAAATTTAATTATTGCTGGTGGTGTTTCAGCAAATCAAGGGTTAAGAGAAAAATTTGAAAAATTATGTACAGATAATAATATAGAATTAACAGTACCTGAAATTAAATACTGTACAGATAATGCAGCTATGATTGGTGCTGCTGCATATTATGCATATTTAGATGGGAGAACTTCTGATTTATCTTTATCGTCTAAGGCTACTGATGAATTAAAATAAAAAATAGATTGGTTATTCAATCTATTTTTAATGTATTCTTTTACTTTTTCTAGTTTTAGTAACTAAATCTAATCTATTTGGGACATTTAAATGCTCCTCATCATGTTTTAACAGTAAATATGTTTCAATATTTAATGCTGCTGCAAGCTCTTCTAATTTTTCTAAGCTAGGAGAAAATATTCCTCGTTCTAAATCAGATATATATTTATCTGATGAATCAGAATTGAATGCTAAATCTTCTTGTGTCATTTTATTTTTAAGTCTATAGTATCTTAAATTGGTTTTAAAGATTTCTCTTATATCTAGTCTTTCTTCTATTATACTCATTGCTAACACCACCTTAAATAAATTATAAAGTTATATCAAAATATCACACACCTAGCATAAAGGTGGGTTTAAATATAGAAAGTATTATAATATATTATTGGAAAAATCTTCCATTTAGATATTTATAATTATAAAAGATCAGTTTTAATTTTCTGATCTTTTAGTGTTTATTTTATTTTCTATAAATGCTATTAAGTAATACATGATTGCAGAAAGAATAGATAATATAAATATACCAGTAATTACTAAGTTTAAATTAAATACTTGTGACCCGTACATAATTAAAAATCCAATTCCTTCTTTTGAAACTAAGAATTCACCCATTATTACTCCTATAAACGACATACTTATATTTATTTTTAATGCGCTTATTATATTTGGAAAGCTACTTGGTAATACAAGTTTAAAATAAATTTGATGTATTTTAGAATTTAGTGATTTCATTAATTTTATTTTGTTTATATCTGTTTCAATAAATCCTTGATATACATTTATAATAGTTATTATTGTTGATATAAATAAAGCCATAAGTATGATAGAACTCATTTTAGCGCCAACCCATATTATAATAATAGGACCAAGTGCTACTTTAGGAAGACTGTTTAATATTGTTAAATAAGGGTCAATTACTTTCGCTATAAATTTATTCCACCATAAAACTGTTGCAATTACTATACCAAGTATTGTACCTATTAAAAAACTTACAATTGTTTCATATAAAGTTATAAAAATATGATTAAATAGATTGTTAGTTTTATAAAGATCAACAATTGTTTTTATAACTTCCTTAGGACTAGAAGAAATAAATGTATTAATTACATGTGTATCAGCAAGTATCTGCCATGTAAGAATGAAAATTAATAATATTAGAATTTGTACAAATTTTACAAGTATAGATGTTTTTTTAATCTTTTTTAAATATTTTAAATGTTCATCACTATACATTGAAATCAATCTCCTTCCAAATTTCTTCATAATATTTGGAAAATTCTTTTGATTTCCTGTTTTCGATAGGTGTTGATTTATTTTCAATTTCAATAGGTATTATTTTTTTAATAGTGCATGGTCTTTTAGATAATACTATAACTTTGTCTGCCATACTTATTGCTTCTGCTAAATCGTGTGTAACCATAATCACACTTTTATTTTCTTTTTTAATTATTCTAAATACATCATCTGAAACGGCAAGTCTTGTTTGATAATCAAGAGCAGAAAATGGCTCATCTAATAGAAGGATATCTGGCTTTGTTGCAAGTGTTCTAATTAAGGCAGCTCTTTGCCTCATACCACCTGATAGATTAGATGGGTGACTATTAATAAAATCATATAAGCCATATGTTCTTAATAGATTAAGTACATATTTTTTATTCTCATTTGTTAGATTTTTATTAATTTCAAGACCGAGTAAACAGTTATCTAGTATTGTCCTCCATTCAAATAAGCAATCACTTTGTAACATATATCCGATTTTACTATTTTCTTTTATATCAATAGTTCCACCAGATTTATCTTCAAGATTTGCTAGAATTGATAAAATAGTTGATTTACCACATCCACTTGGTCCTACGATTGCTATAAACTCTCCATCTGACAAAGAAAAAGAAAAATTATCAACGGCAATAGTTTCTTCCTTCTTTGTGTGATAAATTTTTCTTAAATTTTTAATATTTAAAATTTTATTCATTTTTCTTTGAAAAACTATTGTCTACAAGTTTGTCATATGGAACTCGTTCTTTAAGTTCATTTGCATGCTCCATTATTTCTTCTATATGTTCAAAGTTTTCCTTTTGTATATATGTTGTTTTAAACCATGAATCATTATCTCTATATCTTTTAACAATTTTTTCTAAATCATTTAGTGAAGTATCAGGAAATTCTTTTAATATAACATTTGCTACTTCACTATCTGTGTGAGTATATACATAATCAATTCCTTTTTGAATTGCTTTTGTAAAACTTTCAATTACATCTTTATTATTCTTAATATAACTTTTTTGAGCATTATACGATGTATATGGAACCACACCTCCAAGTTTTCCTATAGATTCAACAACATATCCATATCCTTCTTTTTCAACTTGTAATGCTTGAGGTTCAAATAATGTAACAAAATCACCATTACCACCAATAAACGCACCAGCCATAGAAGCAAAAGCAATACTTGTATCTATCGTAACATCTTCTTTTGGATTAATTCCATTTTGTGATAATGCCCATTCTAGAGTCATTTCTGGCATTCCACCTTGACGGCCACCAACTATTGATTTTCCTTTAATATCCTCTAATTTAAAGTTATCATATTTTTTTCTTGATACAAGAAAACTTCCATCTCTTTTAGTAAGACCAGCAAAGTTCACTAAATAATCTTTTTCTCCCTGATTGTAAATATAGATTGTTGCTTCACTTCCACAAAAACCAATATTTACATCACCTGATAATACAGCTGCACTAACCTTATCAGCACCAGGAGTTAAGATGAAATCAACTTTTAATCCTTCATCTTCAAAGTATCCTAGTTGTTTAGCTACATACTGTGGTGCATAAAAAATACTGTGAGCTACCTCAGCTACTTTAACTTTTTTAAGATTATCTTGTTTTTTATCAAACATACACAATATGCCTAGCACAATAATTATAAACACAGCTACTAGTGTGTATACAATTTTTTTCATAAATCTCTCCTTCCATTCATAGTATTATATTCAGCACTATTTTTTTTGTGTAAGCACAATTTAGTAAATTTACATTTATTTAACTGTAAATTAAATAAACACTTTATCTAATAACTACTTTTGTGATATTATTATTATGGTGATAATATGGACTTAAGTAGATTAAATGATCAACAAGTTAAAGCCATCAAGACAGTAGATGGTCCAATATTAATAGTAGCAGGAGCTGGAAGCGGAAAAACTACAGTTTTAACTAATCGTGTAGCATACTTAATAGATGAAGTTGGAGTAGATCCTGAAAGTATTTTAGCAATAACTTTTACAAATAAAGCAGCAAAAGAAATGAAAGATAGAATGCTTTCTATGCTAGGACCTTTAGCGTACAAAATTCAAATTTCAACATTTCACTCTTTTGGATTGCTAATTTTAAAAGAATATGGTAATTTACTTGGATTTGACAAAAACTTTACTATAATTGACAGTGATGATTCACTTACAATAATAAAAAAAATATTAAAGGAAGAAAACTTAGATCCAAAGCAATATAATCCAAAAACAATAAAAAGTATGATTAGTGGCGCTAAAAATGAATTGATGGATCCAAGTACTTATGAAAGATATGCAGCTACAGATTTTGATAAAATAGTTTTAAAAGTTTATGAAAAATATCAAAACAAACTAATAAGAAGTAATTCACTTGATTTTGATGACTTATTGAAACTACCTATAGATTTATTTAAAAGTAATAGCGATGTTTTAAAAAAATATCAAGATAGATTTAAATACATTTTAATAGATGAATATCAAGATACAAATGAAGCACAATATATTTTATCAAAGTTAATCGCATCAAAATATAAAAATATATGCGTTGTAGGGGATTCAGATCAATCTATATATTCATGGAGAGGAGCTAATTATAAAAATATTTTGAACTTTGAAAAAGATTATAAAAATGCCAATATAATTATGCTTGAAGAAAACTATAGATCAACAAAAAATATATTAAATGCTGCTAATGATGTAATAAAAAATAATAAAATTAGAAAAGAAAAAAACTTATGGACACAAAATGATTTAGGTAAAAAAATCAAATACCATAGATGTTATGATGAAAAAGAAGAAGCTGAATATGTTACAAAAGAAATACAAAATCAAATAAAAAACGGTGTTCCAAAAGATGAAATAGCAGTATTATATAGAACAAACGCTCAATCTCGTTTAATGGAAGAATATTTACTTAGAGAAAATATTCCATATAGAGTTGTAGGAAGTTTTTATTTCTATAATAGAAAAGAAATAAAAGATTTAATTGCTTATTTAAAATTAATACATAATGTTAGAGATGATATAAGTTTACAAAGAATTTTAAATGTTCCTAAAAGAGGAATAGGCGAAAAGACGATTGAAAAAATTTTGTCAAAAGCTAATTTAGAAAATGCATCAATGTTTGAAGCAATTGATAGTGGTAAAGAACTAGAATTTAAAAATATGGTTTTTGATTTAATAGAATATGAACTTAATCATTCATTAACTGAATTAATAGATTATGTACTTAATAAAACAGGTATTAAACAAGAACTTGAAAATGAAAAAACTTTAGAAGCAGAAGTAAGACTTGAAAACTTAGAAGAATTTAAGTCTATTACACGTTCATTTGAAGAAAAAAATGGTATAATATCATTAGAAGAATTTTTATATGAAATAAGCCTAGTATCAGATATAGAAGAGCATAAAGATGGTAGTGATTTAATTACACTTATGACAGTTCATTCTGCAAAGGGATTAGAATTTGATACTGTATTTATTATAGGACTTGAAGAGGGAGTATTCCCACATAAAAATTCATTCTTTGAAAGTGAACAACTAGAAGAAGAAAGAAGACTATGTTATGTTGCAATAACTAGAGCTAGAAAAGAATTATACTTAGTTAATGCAAGAAAAAGATTATTATATGGTATGGATTATGTAAATCAACCAAGTAGATTTATAAATGAAATTAACGAAGATTTATTAGATAAAGATAATGAAAAAACAGTTACTAAAGTTAATTTTAATAATAGCGTAGATAAATCTATAGAATACAAAATAGGAGATCATATTGTACATGATAAATTTGGAAGTGGTGTAATTATAACTGTTGAAGATAGAATTTTAACTGTTGCATTCCCACATCCACATGGAATTCAAAAATTAATTAAAGGTCATAAAAGTATAAGAAAGGAGTAATAAAATGTTATCAATAATGGATACTTTACAAAAAAAATCAGAAATAGTTAAAGAATGGATATTTAGTCAAAATAAAAATGTATTTTTTTGGCTAGGAATTATATTTGGAGCACTTTTCTTATTTGGTGTAATATATCAAGCATTACAAAAAGAAAAATAGAAGAAATTCTATTTTTAGTTTAGGGGTGAATATATGATAGAAAAACGAATTGAAGAATTAATAGAAATACTTAATAAAGCAAGTTTTGAATACTATACTTTAGATAAACCAACTATTACCGATCAAGAATATGATAGGTATATGCAAGAATTAATGAAACTGGAAGAAAAATATCCTGAACTTAAAAAGGATAATTCACCAACTACTAGAGTTGGTGGAGAAGTAATAGATTCATTTAATAAAGTAACTCATGAAATACCAATGCTTAGTTTAAGCAATGTATTTAATGAAAGTGATATAATGGCGTTTCACGATAGAGTAAAAAAAGAAATACCAAATCCAAAATATGTAGTTGAATTAAAGATAGATGGATTATCAGTATCTCTTTTATATAAAAATGGTAAATTAGTAAGAGGCGCAACCCGTGGTGATGGAGTTACTGGAGAAGATATAACTCATAATGTAAAAACAATTAAAAGTATTCCACTTACAATATCTAAACCAATTGATATTGAAGTACGTGGTGAAATATATATGAGTAAATTAGCCCTTGAATCACTTAATGAACAAAGAAGATATAATAATCAAGAAGAGTTTGCCAATCCTAGAAATGCAGCAGCAGGGAGTGTTAGACAATTAGATTCTAAAGTTGCTGCAAGTAGAAATTTAGACTGTTTTATTTATCATTTACCAAACCCAGAAGATTTTGATATTCATTTTCATTCAGATGCTTTAAAATTTATGGGTGAGTTAGGATTTGTAATTAACCCTAATATAAAAAAAGTAGATAGTATAGAAGAATTATTAGAATATGTTAATTATTGGACTTCAAAAAGAGATGAGTTACCATACGAAATTGATGGAATAGTAATTAAATTAGATGATTTAAATGGACAAAAAAAACTAGGCTATACTGTTAAATATCCAAAATGGGCAACTGCATATAAATTTCCCGCTATGGAAGTAATAACTAAATTAAAAGATATAAAATTTAGTGTTGGTAGAACTGGACAAGTAACACCTAATGCAATACTTGAACCTGTTAGACTTATGGGATCAGTTATATCAAAAGCAACATTACATAATGAAGACTATGTAAAAGAAAAAGGTTTTAAAATAGGTGATATGGTTTATATAAAAAAAGCAGGCGATGTAATACCTGAAGTTGTTAAACCATTGATTGAAAGAAGAACAGGAAATGAACAAGAATTTGTAATGACAAATACTTGTCCAATATGTGGGAGTTCACTTGTTAGAAAAGAAAATGAGAGTGCATATTACTGTACAAATCCATATTGCGATGCTAAGCACATAGAAGGATTAATTCATTATGCATCAAGGGATGCACTAAATATTGATGGATTTGGAGATAGGATAGTAGAAGATTTCTATAATATGGGATATTTAAAGAATATTACTGATTTTTATAAATTAAATAAATTTAAAGAATATTTAATGGAATTAGAAGGTTTTGGAGAAAAAAGTATAAATAATTTACTTGAAGGAATTGAAAACAGTAAAAAGGAATCATTAGAAAAACTTTTATTTGCACTCGGAATTAGACATGTTGGTAAAAAAACCGCTAAGATATTAGCAAATAAATATAAAACAATGGATAATTTAATGAATGCTAGTTTAGAAGAATTAATAGAAATTAAAGATATAGGTAAAATAATTGCTAAAAGTGTATATGAATTTTTTAAAGAAGAAAAAAATATTAATACAATAAATAAATTAAAAGAAATAGGTGTTAATATGAAGTATTTGAAAGAAGATTCAATTGAAAATGAAGAATTTAAAAATAAAAACTTTGTTTTAACAGGTACACTTGAGAAACTTACTCGCGATGAGGCAAAAGAACTAATTGAAAAAAATGGTGGTAATATAACAGGAACTGTAAGTAAAAATACTGATGTAGTAATTGTAGGATCTAATCCAGGAAGTAAATATGATAAAGCTGTTAAATTAAATATCGAAATATGGAATGAAGAAAAATTTTTAAGTAAGGTATTTTAAAATTTAAATATATATGTTAAAATTAAGTTAAGATAGGAGAATGATAAAATGAAAAAAAGTTTAATAGTAGCACTATCTTTATTATTTGTTGTTACTGGATGTGGTAAGTCAGATAGCGAGAAAATTAAATCAAAATATGGAAGTAGTAATGAGAAAATTGTAAAAAAATTAGAAAGTACAGATGACATGAAAACATATTTTGGTGATTTAAAAGTTCTTGATGATAATTTGTTATCAACTCAGTTAGGTGTAAGAGTAGAAGATGTTGAAAACTATGTTGGTGCAGTTCCATATCTTTTAGATTCAAAATTCTATATTGCAATTAAACCTAAAAAAGATAATAAAAAAAGAGTAAAAGAATCTTTAGATTCATATGCTAAACAGCTTGAAGATAGATTAAGAAATCAAATAGATATGAATACAGAAATATCTGAAGAAGAAAAAACTGATTATACTAAAAAAGCAGATATGGTTAAAAACCATCTTTCAAAAGAAGTAAACGGATATTATATATACATTTCATCTGAAAACAATGAAAAAGTATTAAAAATTATGACAGAAAATTTAAAATAACTGTAATTCAGTTATTTTTTAAAACAATTAAGCTAGAGGTGTGTTATGGAAGCATGGAAAAATTTTAAAGGTAATAAATGGAAAAATAATATAGATGTAGAAAACTTCATAGAAGAAAACTATAAAGAATATACTGGGGACGAATCATTTTTAAAAGGAATATCAAAAAAAACTAGTAGTATTTGGAATAAATGTACAGAATTACTAAAAAAAGAATTAGAAAAAGGAGTACTGGATGTAGAAACACATATTATGTCTGGTATAGATACATTTGAACCAGGGTACATTGATAAAAAAAATGAAGTGATTGTTGGACTTCAAACAGATGCACCATTAAAAAGAATTGTAAATCCATATGGCGGAATTAGAATGGTTTATCAAGAATTAGAAGCATATGGATATAAACTTGATGACACAGTTGATAAGTATTTTAATGAATATAGAAAATCACATAATCAAGGTGTTTTTGATGCATATACTAAAAAGGTGAGAAAAGCAAGAAGTGCTCATCTTTTAACTGGACTTCCTGATGCATATGGAAGAGGTAGAATCATAGGTGATTATAGAAGAATAGCGCTTTATGGAATTGATTTTTTAATTGAAGAAAAGAAAAAAGATTATGATTTATATTCTAGTACTACAACTGAAGAAACAATTAGACTTAGAGAAGAGATATCTGAACAAATAAGAGCCTTAGGATTAATTAAAACAATGGCAAGTAAATATGGATTTGATATATCTGTACCAGCAAAGAATGCGAAAGAAGCAGTTCAATGGGTTTATTTTGGATATCTAGCAGCAATTAAAGAAAATAATGGTGCTGCTATGAGTTTAGGTAGAACTTCTACATTTCTAGATATTTATATAGAAAGAGATTTAGAAGAAGGTATAATTACTGAAGAAGATGCACAAGAGTTAATTGATCAATTTATAATTAAGTTAAGACTTGCGCGTCATTTAAGAACACCTGAATATAATGAATTATTTGCAGGTGATCCTACTTGGGTTACTGAATCAATAGGCGGAATGTTAAATGATAAAAAATCATTAGTAACTAAAAATTCATTTAGATATCTAAATACACTTGTTAATTTAGGATCATCTCCAGAGCCAAACATGACTATTCTTTGGAGTACTAAATTGCCAGATAATTTTAAAAAATATTGTGCATTTATTACAAACAAAACTGATGCAATTCAATATGAAAATGACGATTTAATGAGACCAATTTATGGTAAAGATTATGCAATCGCATGTTGCGTATCAGCAATGAAAGTTGGTCGTCAAATGCAATTTTTTGGGGCACGTTGTAATTTAGTAAAAGCATTACTTTATTCAATAAATGGTGGAGTTGATGAATTAAGCTTTAAACAAGTAATAGATGGAATAGATAAAGATAATGATGAAGTATTAAACTACAATAAGGTACTTGATAACTATAAGTTAGTTTTATCTAAAGTAGCAAAAATATATGTAGATGCTATGAATACAATTCACTATATGCATGATAAATACGCATATGAAAGAGGTCAAATGGCATTACATGATACGAATGTCGAAAGACTTATGGCTTTTGGTGTAGCAGGATTATCTGTTGCAGTAGATTCATTATCTGCAATAAAATATGCAAAAGTAAAGCCAATTAGAGATGAAAATGGTATAACTTCATCATTTGAAATCGATGGAGATTATCCAAAATATGGAAATGATGATGATAGAGTTGATAGTATAGCTACTTGGCTAACTGAGTTTTTCATTAATGAACTAAGAAAACATCCTTTATATAGAAATGCAAAGCATACTTTATCAATATTAACTATTACATCAAATGTTATGTATGGTAAAAATACAGGAGCAACACCTGATGGGAGAGAAGCACACATACCTTTTGCGCCAGGAGCAAATCCAATGCATGGAAGAGATTCATCTGGTGCACTAGCATCTTTAAATTCAGTAGCTAAACTTGATTATGAATCTTGTTGTAGAGATGGTATTTCAAATACATTTTCTATTACTCCTAATGCGCTTGGTCATACATTAGAAGAAAGAATTGATAATTTAACTCATATTTTAGATGGATATTTTAAACAAGGGGCACATCATTTAAATGTAAATGTTTTAAATAGAGAAACACTTATTGATGCAATGGATCATCCTGAAAAATATCCAACATTAACAATAAGAGTTTCAGGTTATGCAGTTCATTTTAATAGACTTAGTCGTGAACAACAACTTGAAGTAATAAGTAGAACATTCCATGGTAGTTTATGATAGGAAATATTAATTCAATTGAAACAATGGGACTAGTTGATGGTCCAGGAATTAGAATAGTTGTATTTTTACAAGGATGTAAATTAAGATGTTTATTTTGTCATAATCCTGAAATGTGGAATAATGAAATAAAACTTCAAATGACAAGTGAAGAACTAGTTAGAAGAATATTAAAATATAAAAATTATTTTGATGATAATGGTGGTGTTACGTTTTCAGGTGGTGAACCCCTATTACAAAAAGACTTTTTAATTGAAACATTAAAACTATGTAAGACATGTAATATTCATACAGCACTAGATACAAGTGGATATGGTGATGGAGAATATGATGAAATACTTAAATATGTTGATTTAGTTATATTTGATGTAAAAGCCTTAGATAATAACAAATATAGGGAAATGACTTCTAGAAATATTGATGAGTCTTTAAATTTCTTAGATGCATGTCAAAGAAATAATAAAAAGATGTGGATAAGGCAGGTAATTGTGCCAGGAATAAATGACAATATTGATTATATTAAACAATTAAAAGAATTTGTAAGGCCGTTAAAAAACATAGAAAAAGTTGAGTTTTTACCATATCATTTAATGGGTGTTAATAAGTATAAAGAATTAGGACTAAAATATAGATTAGATGGTGTACCTGAAATGAATAAAGAAAAATGTGATGAATTATATAAAGTATTCCAAACAATATAAAAAATACAGAGTAATCTGTATTTTTTATTTATTTGTTAATCTATAAAAATTTATAGAAGGCTTATTAAATAGTCTAAATTTATAATTTGATGTTCCAATACCACTAGAAATATATAAATCAGTATCTTTTAATTTATAATATGGTTTGTAATATTTTTTAGAACCTTTTGGTAAATATATAGGTCTTATTAACGGTAATTTAATTTGACCATTATGTGAATGACCAGATAGTATTAGATTAAAACGTGAATAATCAAATTTATCAATAAAGTCTGGTTCATGTATTAACAATATATTATAAATATTTTTATCTTTATTATTATTTATAGCTTCATCTAGTTTATTATTTATAATATCAATTTTATCTTTAAATTTTGTATTATTATCATTAATAGAACTTGATATGCCACCAATAAATATAATATCATTGTTTTTATTATAGATTGTATCATAATTCTCATTCATATTAATAAAACCTGAATTATTAATTATTTCTTCCCATTCTTTATGAAGTATATCATGATTACCCGTGATAGCATATTTACCCATAGTTGCGCTAATATTACTTAAGTTTTCAATTAATATATCCATATTTTTTTTATTTACTTTATGATCTTTATCAAGTAAATCACCAGTTATTACTACTATATCTGGATTTAATTTATTTGTTTTATTAACTATATTTTCTAGTTCCTTTTTACCTACTGTTGTAAGATAATGAATATCAGAGATATGCACAATTTTTAAACCATGAAAATTATCTTTAAATATTTTATTTTCTATCTTATATTCTTTTATTATTAATCCTTTTGTACCAAGATATCTACTATAAAGCACAGTTAAAGTAATAATTATTATTAAACTTAAAACTATAAGTATTATTTTTTTCAACTTACTCATGATAACACCATCGCAAGCATTTGTATAGATAGAAGTAATCCATTATGAAAAAAATGGATAAATGCTGGTACAAATATATTATCTGTTTTATATAAAAGATAAGCAAAAATAAATCCAGGTGTACAATAAGGAATAAGATATAATAATTCTAAAGGACTTGTCATTGAAATAAATACATGTAAACCACCAAATAAAAATCCAGAAATAAATATAAATAAATATTTATTTTTAAATATTTTTCTAATACTTAATCTAAATACTAATTCTTCTAGTATAGGGGCAAAGAATACAGCCGAAATAAATGTATAAATTGGTGCTTTATTAAACGAATTATTTATCGCTTGTTGATTAGAAGCAGTTGTCCCATTAAAGAAGGTTAATATAATATAATTACTAACCATCATAATTCCAATTATTAAAAACCAATATTTAAAGTATTTTTTAAAATATGATTTATAATTTTTCTTTAAATCTTTTAAATTATTTTTAAGCTCTCTTTTAAATATTAATACTAATATTGATAATTGAACTATATCTTGAATTAAAGAATAGATAATTTTAAACGTTAATGAATTAGTTTTAATAAATAACAATGGAACAAAAAAAATAACTAAAGATAAGATATAAGAACCAATACCTATTAATCCTTTTAAAGCATTTTTTGAGTTGTTCATAAAACCTCCTTTATTATATGAACATTATACCATTTAATTATATAAAAATAAATATTAAAAAAAATAAAAAAACACTAGTATATATTAAAAAAATATGTTATACTATGCATGTATGCAGCAAGAGAGTGGGTAAATCCCACTCTTTAAATGTAATGGAGGTTTTATGATAGAAGATAAGGTAAGAGAATTAATTGAGGGTGTTATTAAAGATAATAATTATATTTTAGATGAAGTAATATATGAAAAAGAAGATGGTATTTATTTTCTTAGAATTGTAATTGATAAAAACGGTCTAATTGATGTAGATGACTGTGTAAATGTTACGAATCTAATTAATCCAATACTAGATGAAAATGATATTATTAAAGAATCATATATGCTTGATGTATGTTCGAAAGAGAAAGGTGAGTATTATGAATAGTAGCGAATTTAAAAAAGCTGTTGATTTACTGTCAGCAGAAAAAAATATTGATAAAGACTATATATATAATGCAATGGAGTTAGCGCTTACTTCTGCATATAAAAAGAATTATAAATCCTTATCAAATGTAAGAGTTGATATCAATAGAGAAACAGGAGAAATACATGTTTATTCATTTAAAACTGTTGTAAATGATCCAGATGAATTTGGTATAGTAAATGGAAAAGAAATTGAAGAATATGAAATGACACATTCAGAAGATGAAGAAGATAGTGAAGAAGTAAGAGCAATTACTTTTGATCCACGTATTCATTTAACATTAGAAGAAGCAAGAAAAATTGTTCCAACAATAGAAATAGGAGAAACTATAGAAGAAGAAGTTACACCAAAAGATTTTGGTAGAGTTGCAGCATCAACTGCAAAACAAGTTGTTGTACAAAAAATCCGTGAAGCGGAACGTGAAAATATAATGAATGAATTTAGTGATTCAGAAGGCGAACTTGCTGTAGGACTAGTGGCAATGGAAGATGTTAGAAATTATTATATTGATTTAGGTAAAACACAAGGAATATTACCAAAAAGTGAAATTATTCCTGGTGAAGAAATTAAGATGGGATCTAACATAAAAGTTTATATTACAAAAGTTGAAAATAATAGTAAGGGACCTCTTATTTTATTATCTAGAAGTCATTACGGTTTTGTAAAAAGATTATTTGAACTTGAAGTACCTGAAATTAATGAAGGAATTATTTTAGTGTATAGCGTAGCCCGTGAAGCTGGAGTTAGAACAAAAGTTGCAGTATACTCTGAAGTAAGTAATGTTGATGCAGTTGGTTCTTGTATAGGTGAGCATGGAACTAGAATTAATAATATAATAAAAGAACTTAATGGAGAAAAAGTTGATGTTGTTTTATATGATAAAGAACCAAATAAATTTATAGAAAATGCACTAAGTCCAGCTAAAGATTTACATGTACTTGTAACAGATGAAAAGAAAAATGAAGCAATGGTAATAGTTAATGATGAAAACTTATCACTTGCTATTGGAAAAAAAGGATTGAATGTAAGACTAGCATCACGTTTAACACATTATAAAATTGATGTTAAAACATTTGATCAAGCTAGTGAACTAGGAATAAATATTGTGGAGTAGGTGAAATATGAAAATAAAAAAAATACCTATGAGAAGTTGTGTTGTTACACGTGAAAAATTACCTAAAATGGATTTAATTAGAGTTGTTAGAACTAAAGAAGGTAAAATTGAAATAGATTTAACAGGTAAGAAAAATGGAAGAGGAGCCTATCTAAAAAAAGATTTAGAAGTTTTTGAAAAAGCAAAGAAATCTAAAATACTAGATAAAATACTTGAAATAGAAGTTCCAGAATCTGTATTTGAAGAATTAAAACAAGTAGTAAAGTAGGTGTAATTATGAATCATATAACTTGGGAAGAATACTTTATGGGTATAGCAGTACTTTCATCAAAAAGAAGTAAAGATCCAAATACAAAAGTTGGTGCATGTATTGTAAATGATGCACATAGAATAATATCAGTTGGTTATAATGGAATGCCAAACGGATGTGATGATTCTCTATTCCCATGGGATAAAAGAGAAGGAAGTTTAGAAGAAACAAAGTATGCATATGTTTGTCATTCGGAATTAAATGCTATATTAAATAGTCAAACAGACGTTAGAGGTTGCACTTTATACGTTACACTTTTCCCATGCAATGAGTGTACTAAAGTAATAATTCAATCAGGTATTAAAAAAATAATATATCTTGATGATAAATATTCTGGTACACCAAGTGATGTAGCATCTAAAAAAATGTTAGATACAGCAGGTATTATATATACTAAATATGATAAAAGTAATATAGAAATTAATTTAAATTTATAGAAAGAGGTGATTCTATGATGACTGTAGAAGAATACGCTATAGATGTAAATAGAACTGTAGAATATATTTTAAAAAAATGTAGTGAAGCAGGAATTGAAGCAAATGGTGAATCTGATTTGTTAGATGATGAAGCAATTACGATTCTAGATTCAATTATATCTAATGAAGAAAGTGAAGAAGAATTAGATAATAGAGTTGAAGAAATAATTGAAGAAGAAAAAATAAGTGTTGATAATACAATAAAAAAACAAAAATTAAAAAAGAAAAACACAGTTAATAAAGGTAATGGACATAATCTAAAAAAAGAATTAGCAACTAAGAAAAAGGAAATGTATAAAAACAAAGAAAAATTAGTATCAAATACTGATATTGCAGATAATATTGTTTTATATACAGAAGGAATGACTATAGCGGATTTATCAAAGAAACTAAATGTAAGCGGTGCTGAACTTGTAAAAAAATTATTTTTACTTGGTACCATGGCAACAATAAATTCAAGTATAAGTTTTGAAAATGCCGAAGTATTAGTACTAGATTACAATAAAGAATTAAAAAGAGAAGAAAGTGTAGATGTAGCTAATTTTGAAGAATTTGAAATTGTTGATGATGAATCATCATTGATTGAAAGACCACCTGTTGTTACAATTATGGGACATGTTGACCATGGTAAAACAACACTTCTAGATACAATTAGAAAATCAAGTGTTGTATCAACAGAAGCTGGAGGTATTACTCAAGCCATTAGCGCATATCAAGTTAATCACAACGGAAAAACTATAACATTTATAGATACACCAGGACATGCTGCCTTTACAGAAATGAGAGCACGTGGAGCAAGTATTACTGATATAGTAATAATTATAGTTGCAGCAGATGATGGTGTTATGCCACAAACTAGAGAGGCTATAGATCATGCTAAAGCTGCTGGAGTACCAATAATCGTTGCAATTAATAAAATGGATAAACCAGGAGCAAATCCAGAAAGAGTAATGACTGAATTATCTGAATGTGGACTTACTCCAGATATCTGGGGTGGAGATACACTTTATAATAAAATTTCTGCCTTAAATGGAGAAGGTATAGATGAGTTACTTGAAAATATCTTACTTATTGCTGAAATGCAAGAATATAAAGCAAATCCAAGTAGATATGCAGTAGGTACAGTAGTAGAATCAAGACTTGATAAACAAGTTGGACCTGTAGTTACTATGCTTATTCAAAATGGTACATTAAGATTAGGCGATCCAATAGTAGTAGGTACTTCATTTGGTAAAGTAAGAACTTTAAAAAATGACTTAGGAAGAGAATTAACTGAAGCACTACCTAGTCAACCAGTTGAAATAACAGGATTAAATGAAACACCTGAAGCTGGTGATAAATTTATGGCATTTGAATCAGAGAAACAAGCAAGAAGTATAGCTAGTAAGAGACTTGAAAATGTAAAACTTAAAAGTATGACTAAATCTACATCTGTTACATTAGACGATTTATTCTCTAAAATTCAAGAAGGAGTTAAAGAAATAAATGTAATTGTAAAAGCTGATGTTAATGGAAGCAGCGAAGCAGTAAAAAATTCTTTAGAAAAAATTGATGTTGAAGGTGTAAAAGTAAAAGTTCTACGTAGTAGTGTAGGTGGTATTACTGAAAGTGATGTAGTACTTGCTAAAGCATCAAATGCTATTATCATTGGATTTAATATTAGACCTAATAATACAATTAAAGATTACGCTAAAGAAAATGGCGTTGAAATAAGACTTTATAATATAATTTATAAAGCTGTTGAAGAAATGGAATCTGCTATGAAAGGTATGCTTGATCCAGAATTTGAAGAGAAAGTAATCGGAAGTGCAGAAGTAAGACAATTATTTAAATTTTCAAAAGTTGGTACAATAGCTGGATCTTACGTAAGTGATGGTATTGTAAAAAGGGATGCTAAAGCTAGAATTATAAGAGATAGTATAGTTATATATGATGGAAATATAAATTCTTTACAAAGAGAAAAAGATTCTGTTAAAGAAGTTAAAAAGGGTCTTGAATGTGGTATTACTATAGAAAACTTTAATGACATTAAACCAGGCGATACTATTGAATGTTATGAAATGGTTGAAGTAAAGAGGTAATTTATGAGTGTAAAAATAGATAGAATAGCAAGTAATATGGTTAAAGAAATTAGCTATATACTTGCTAATGAAATAAAAGACCCAGATATAAAATTTGTAACAGTTACTGATGTACATGTTACAAATGATTTAAGTTTTGCTAAAGTATATGTTACCGTTTTTAATGAAGAAAAAATAAAAGAAACAATGAAATCTTTAAGAAATGCATCAACATATATTAGAAAGATTCTAGCAGATCGTATTGATGTAAGACACATTCCAGAACTTGAATTTGTTTATGATGAATCAATAGAATATGGTAAAAATATTGAAAATAAAATAAAAGAAATACATGAAAAAGAAGTTAAATTTGACAAATGATAAAAGTTGTAGTAAAATCTAACTAATTTTGGGGGGATATTATGGTTGAAGGATATGAATTATGGGAAGAACAAGAAAGAAGATTAATTGTATTTTTAGAATATGTTCCAGAGGAATGGAATATAGAAAATATTTTAAAAAAACCATCTTCTGATTGTTCTTATGAAGACATGCTAATTCTTAAAAGAATTAAAGAAGATAATCTTATTGCGCAAACAATAAAAAATAAAATGAATGGCAAAGAATATGATAAAGATTTATATGTTAAAGCAACACGTATTAATACTTTAAAACTAGTAAAAGAAAAATTTGATTTTGATTTACTTATGGAAGAATGTAAAAACTCTTTATTAGAAAATCAAACATACGATGTTTGCATGAAAAAACTTGAAAATAAAAAAAGAAGTGCTTTTGAAGAAGCAATGTTATATTCATTTGATTGTATGATATCTGGATCAATTGAAATATGTAGAATTTATCCAGAACTGATAAAATAATTAGTGATGAAGAAATAATAGTATAATTTAAATAGTAATTAGAAAGTTAGTGTTTGATGAAAACTAGCCAAGTTTAAATTAGAAGATACAATTTTGGAACTAAATCGTTATTCGCGTTAAGAAATAAGTGCATAATAAATTCATTATGAAGTAAGGTGGTACCGCGGTTATTCGTCCTTACATTGTAGTGGATTTTTTTTG
>Ga0310691_10003534_pt1 | contig 18625 bp, 6 predicted proteins | sample 176DNAGHGlowgp2_FD_203887 | JGI IMG/M metagenome (GOLD analysis project Ga0310691, IMG submission 203887) | Sheep rumen microbial communities from Palmerston North, Manawatu-Wanganui, New Zealand - 1766 DNA GHGlow gp2 (v2) (version 2) | ecosystem: Host-associated > Mammals > Digestive system >...
ACGGGCGAGTTCACGTTTGATAGAATAAACGGATATAGCGATGCTTATTACGTTATCGCCATTACCGACAGAAATCAAAGGGCTATTTCTCCTGTATATGATTTTCCGTATGTCTGTGCAAGACTTATTTTCGGTATAATCTATACGAAACAAGAGACTATTGATGAAGATGGCGCAATTAACGGATATGAATACGTCGCTTCACCGAAGGCTACATTTGATATAGCGAATGTTATAAAGGAAAACAAATGTGACGATAAACCAAATAAGTTACCTAATCTGAACTGTATCAAACCTGAGCAGGTACTTTACTATTTCTACTATTATCCATATGATATTCAGTTTGTTTGCGACATTGATGGCACGAATACGATTAGCGGCCAGTACAGACACCCTGCTTATAGGCTTAATGTGAATGGTGAAATGGGCGGATATCAGTTGTTCGACGTCGATTTGGCGACATATGACGCATTATACAAGACCTACAAGCATTCAAACCAAAAGGTCGGCAAAACCATTAGAAGCAACACATCAATTATAGCGACAGACTATACCGGGCTTAAGCACGATGTTGACTGGCGCGGATGTAAACAGAGTGATTTTACTGAAGAGCAGGGTTGTGGCAATCCGTATGCACATAAAACGTGGGTACAGGTAACATGGATTCCAAATTGCGGCAAGTGGCAACGAAGCGAGGCTTGCAATAAATTCATCGACATTGAAGGTGGCGGATGCGAACTGGATGAAGATGGTGAATATGTAAATGATTTCTTTGGTACTGATAGCGTCTATACAAAGATATTTGAGGTGATTCCTCGTAGTGAATACAATAGTTTGGGCACCGAAAGTAAAAAGAAATATAGGTATAAGCCGAGTGACGTTGGAGACTTATATAAAGACGGCACTCCATGCGGTTGGGCGGATTCATATGACAGTAATACCGATGTGAGTGATAACGAGATAATCTTATGTTATGACAATGAGTCTGACATTGAGCAGTTGTCAATGATATATTATGCGTTATGTGGGGATGATTTTGTTACCGTTAGTTGGCAGGATTGCTTTGGAGACCCGATAGGCTCGCCATCTGAGATGCGTCCTGGCGTTGTTATCAGTGAAACCGAAATGAATTCAAAACGTCCTGTTACACAATCAGAAAACGCGTTTAAAGAATGGAAATTTTATAAAATCGTCAACGGCCAAATGGTTGAAGATGCTTCAATTATCGAATACCGTACAGGTGTTGGATATGTCGTATTACCGGAATACGTTGGGGATTGTGTGGATTCTGATATTAGTGAAATTGTTATTAAGGCGACTTGTATGCAGGATTTAGGTTCGTTTGTTATTGATATAACGAACTATATCAGATGGAGAAGTGTACACGATTGCGAAGCAGATGGTATTAACCCAAGGATTGTTGTATTTTGTGGTTCTGTTTGGGATTATGATGACCAAGGGTATAAGACAAATATAAGGAGCAAATTGTTTACATTCAATAAGGTTATACAGAGTAACATTAATGGACCGGCAAGCACAAGCGTGTCGATTAATCTTGTCGCAGCCTTCGGAGCATTCTGTGGGTATAGTATAAAGTTTGTTGGTTTATATGTTGATGCACCTGATTTTGGGATGTATAATAACAATTGCTATATGGCACCTATAGATACGATTGACAACGGGAATTATCTTAATCCCGGATATTATAGTTGTGATACAGTTAATGTGTTCATTGATGGTGAAATGAATATTGAAAATGAAATATTATGCGATAATTCAAGCGATTGCTCTTGTTACGAAGATGAACGACGTCACCATATAGACTTAACCGCCATTGATTATAGTAACATGCATACAATCACTTTCTCTGACAGTGAAGACCACAGTTTTATATATAAGATTTCGACTTTCTTTGACGGCGAAATGATAGTTTACACAGGAACTGAGCCGACAAAAGAAGGCAAGAAATTTAATGGGTGGCTTAACGACGAAAACGAAGCACCGGGTATTGCGAAGGGTGATGACACGTTCTATGCACAGTGGCAAAATGAGCCAGAGCCTGTAGATGAATCAGTTAGTTTCAGCGTAACAAATAGTATGACAGGTGAAGATAGTCCACATCCGTCAAAAACTTCTATTGAATTCAATGTTATGAAACCTAGTGGCAGCGTTGAGACTTTCAGAAAAGAACTTGAAATGGGTTCACTGACGGTTGAAGGCACACTCAATATACTATATGCGTATGATAGAATTACTGTTAGCAAAGTTGAAGCGTTAACGCAAGATTCGAATTGGCTTGCGTTTGGTCTTGGAAGTACCAGTGATAAATTCTATTATGAACTTTATTACGGCGATGAGAATGTCACATCATCAAATAGACCTTATACCACAGGTGACGGTGAAAGCGATAAACAGATAAAAGTTATATTGCATGATGATGGAAACACGCCGCCGGAAACCACTGTAAAGGTGTATTTCTACAATTCACTTGATGACTTAATTAATGATGCACAGCCATTGGACGTTCTGGATGCGGATTTAACCACACATCAAATTGATGTAACGCAGATACCTGTAGCATCACAAGAAGGAAAGGTGTTTAAGTGTTGGGCTAAACGTGGCGAATCTAATGAATACACGGACGATGCATTCATCAGTTTAGAGTTCTTCCAAGATACAAAGTTTTATGCAAAATATGACATGGATAAGATAACCGTATGTTTTGACTTTAATCTCCCAGATGATGTTGACGGAAAGGACGCAGACGGTAATCCAATAAGTCCTGTGATTGTTTGTGATGATATTGATTATGGAACAGCACCAACAGTACCGACGAAACCAAGGTTAAATGGGTGGGATTTCAGTGCTTGGGGTTTAGGGCAAGACGAGTTGACTGATGAAGAAGTTGCCAACACCACACTTGAAGTGGATACAACTTATACTGCATCTTGGGTACAAGCGTCTGAGATGACATACCATGTGAATTGGTGGGTTGAAAATTATACCGATAGAATGATTCAAGCCGTTGATGTTTATCTTGCATTTTTGGTCAACGGAACTGAAGTAACGACACAGAGTAGGATACAAACCGGCGGCGGAATAAGCACAAATGGTGGGCATAGATGGAATTCAGACTTGACAACTGTTAGGTTCCCTGATGGGTGGACTGAAATGTACGCATACTCTGCAAATATCGACAACAACAGTTTGGTGTTAGGCCGTGACAGACTTGAAACAAGTACTGGCGTTCGTATCGGAGAAGGCAGCAATGAATCTATCACGAACGTTAGAAATGAAAACTACAAGAAGTCTTACATGGGCGGAGAAAGGTATATCGTTGTTAAACTGCTTGGTGAGCCTGTGCCTGTAACGTATACCGTAACGTTTAATGTAACGGATACGAATCATACATTCACCAGAACGGTTAAAACAATGAATAATGTCGAAGAGAATCATGTTATAACGGCTGGCGAAGTTCCGCCTGACGCACAATTACTGTCATATGCGAATAATGGTCAAAATGGTAAGTATAACCCGAACTACACGTGGGATGCAGAACCTGTTGGGCAGGCCATTACTGAATCTCGTGCATTTAACGCTATATTCGAGATTAACAAGTTCACGGCTGAATTCATATGGATTGAAGGTGTTAGTGGTAGTGTTGTAGTAACTGATATACCTTATGGCAACTATGTTCCGAGCAACAGAGTTCCTCAAGCGTCTCAAGCACCTAGCAGAGAAGGTTACACATTTATTGGTTGGGATAAAGACCCCTCTACCACAGAGATAATTGAAAATACCGTATTCTATGGTCAGTGGTCTGAAGATGAAGTTCAGACATGGACTGTTACATTTAGGATTAAAGATGAAGATACTAACACAACATTGTACACCTATCCACAGTTAACGGTTGATGATGGTGATGTGTTGGCTCAATCACAAATACCGACCACACAGTCAATTCTGAATAATACAGGAAATCCGCAAGCATACGAGTTTGACCTTTGGGCATATACTAATGGAGGACAGGTTGACTTTACATTGCCAATTGATGCAAATAAATTTTTCAACGCATTAGTGTTTAAGAAATCATTTATTATTACGTTTGAGCATAATAATGGAACATCAGACACTACTGTAGTTCGTGGCGTTGATTACGGCGAATCTGTGGAAATGCCGTCAAAACCGACATATGACGGACATAATTTCTTAGGGTGGAAATATAATAGCAATACGTACCAACCCGGAGCGTCTTATGAAAATGTTGTTTCAGATATGACATTTGTTGGCCAATGGGAAGAAGTTGCGCCAACAACTTATAACGTAAGTTTTGTACATAACAATGGAACCGGTACGATAAAGACGTTCACCTATAACGAAGGTTCGTCAGTCCCAATGCAACCGGCACCGTCATATAGCGGTTATTCATTCGATGGGTGGAAATGCAATGCAAACAACAGTACTTATGGCGTAAATGAGACCTATCAAGACATACAAAGTGATTTGACGTTTACCGCACAATGGACTGTACTTCCACCAAATACGCATACAGTGACGTTTGTATTCGGGCTTGACCAACCAAATGAAGTTCAGACCGTAATTGATGGACAGTCGCCTGTAACACCAACTTATCCTTCTGTTACCGGGTATCAGTTCTATCAGTGGGATGGTGATATAACTCAACCGATATACTCTGATAAGACATTTACGGCTTCGTGGAAAGTAAAGGTTGAATTTACGGTAAACGGTGGAACTATAGTAGGTGATGCCGTGCAATATCTCATAATGGGAAGTGAGTATCCTTCAGTTCCTTCTGTTACTGCAAACGATGGTAAACGATTCAAGGATAAATGGACTATAAGCGGTCATACAACCCAATATACTTCAGAAGCAATTAGTGGGTGGACGTTCAGTGAGCCACATACATTTGTTGCTGTTATAGTGGACATTTACACGGTAGGGTTCTATGTATATAACAATGGCGTTGAAACCAGAATCGGCGGCGTACATACTGTTGAAAACGGAAATACTGTGACGCCACCAAATGACACTGCAATTAGTAATGCCATTTCTGGCACTGATATGAGCAGGTACTCTCAGAGTACACCGTGGAGAATTTCTAACGCGAACGGCACATTTAACACTTATGCAGATACTTACGCTACAAGTTGGTTCAGTAGCAATGGAATAACAAGCGATATGAAGTTTTTCTTACGTACAGCATATAATGTTACATTCGATTTCGACCAACCTACACTCGAAAATGTTACGCAGACGATTGAGCAAGGACATCACGCATCAGTTCCCACTCCGGGTGATGTTGAGGATTGCACATTCACAGGAAATTGGGATAGCAGCGTAAGCGGATTGGCGACCGACAGTTCAATTACTGCAAATGTGACATTTACGGCATTGTGGGAATGTGGAGAACCTACTGTTAAACACACGGTTAGATTTTTTGACAATGACACATTAATTGAAACATTCTTGATTGAAGATGGAAAGACAATTGCTCAGTCTGGCAATACGATACCATCGGCGTCCGGACAGAATTTCATTGGTTGGGTTTATTATAGAAATGGTAGCCGTGTAGGAACTAAGAGTGCTTCTGAAGTTAGTTCATTGACTATAACAACAGATTGTGATTTCCGTGCGATATATCAAAAGAATTATACGATTACATATAAGATTAAAAACGAATTGACTAAGTCTTGTACGGCAGACCCAAGGTCTTGTCCTGAGAAACTTACGTTGAAGTTCGGATATACACTTGGCTCGTACGAATATACCTATGATGCTGGTGAAATCACTCCTCCGTCACGAAAATCGGCTAAAACGCTTCAATTCAACATTGGTAATTTTGACCGATTGACGGTATATGAGATAATGGGTTACAATGAAAACGTTATTATCGGAGAAGCGGACGGATGGTATTTCATTGAACAGGGTGTTAAGAATTTCGCTTATTACAAGTTAGCGTATGAAGGTGATTTCTCTGGCACAACATACAATCCGGATGATGCTGATGGAAACGTAGTTTTAGTCATTAGGATATTGGATGCCATTGAACAGGATTTGACGTAATAAATTGAAGTAAAACTATTTATTTACAAAGCATTTTAGGTGAAATGGATACACATAAAATCAGATTGGGACATACGGATTCAGTTAATTCGGTCAATAGGGATAATTTCTTGGGGGTGGAGTTAAAAAACACCTTCAAGAAACTCCATTATAACGACATAAAGACCACAGTAGACCAATATGAGCGTTTTATGGTTGAACGTGCAGAGTGTGAAAATTATAGGGTGATTTTGACAATAAACCCATATTGCACAAATGTGTTGTTTAATCCATTTACCGAAGTTGTTAGGAATGAAGGTAGTGATGACGTTGAAGACGAAAGATATTGGTCTAATGAAGAAATTGTTGACGGTATCGATGGTGACGGTAATACAGTAAAACGTATACAGATGATTGCGAATACGGAATATTCAAAGCCGTATAACAAGAAGGATAAGAAGAAGTCCGGATATACATATCTTCCCGGTTATGATATTTTTGACAACCATATCATCAGGAACTTGGGGTTTAATGTTGTGGAGAAAAAGCATCGTGGCTATGAGTCTGTATTTAATACACTTGCTGACTTTGAAAGAAGTGCCGACGGAAGCGTTGTGAAGATGTACAAACGAACGGATATAGAACAAAAGCCGACCAAGATTGACAAACACCTGTATACCACCGACGAACTTATGCCTTTTGAAGACAGCGTAAATGCAAATCTAACAGATGAGAATGGATGGTTCGGTTTCATCAACGCGTCAAATTTAAGAACGACATCGCCCGGTGAAGATGGCGTTCAATCGGATATTTGTTGCGTGATAAACAACAGAAAGAATTGCGAGTTTATAGAGATGTATCCTGACAGCACATTGTTTTCGTTTAGCCCTAAATATAACGGATTCAGACGAAGGCTTGAGCAGAATTGGGAAGTGTTTCTGACATATGCGGCAGAAAACGATTACTGTAACAAGTTGGTCAAAGGCAACTCGCTCCCGATTTTAAGTGTTGAGAAAAAACTTGGCTTAACTGGTGAAGATATTATTGTATTCAGAAGTTTTACTAAACACAACCTTAAACGTGGGGATATGGTCAAAATCATTTACAACGATAAGGATGCTGAGGATGGAGAACTCAAAGAAGGCATATATAGGGTCGCAAATCTTGGCAACGCATCATCCGGCAATTCTGATTATTACTTCTATGTCAATTCTAATGAATTTGACCTTGATATCGAACAGATAGAGAATGTCCGTTTCAGGAAGATATATAACGGAATGGAGTCGAAATATTATGTCAGAAAAATGAAACGCATTGGCAACGGACAGAATTTTTACGACGAGAATGTTGAACGATATAAACTAGCATTTGCCGATACCATATATGGTGATGACACTACACAGTTAACTTTTACCGATACCATTAATATAAAGGGTTTAACTGATAATCTTGGTAGACCGTTGTCGGAGATATATGTGACAATCGTTAAGACGAATTATGGTAATGCTGAATGGTATAAACAGAATGGAGGAAAAGAAGACCGCAACCTTTCAAACGAAGAACTTGAAAAGATTGAATATTCCCATTGTTTTGGAGATGTTACTTGTGGTTATGTGTTATCGCACGAGAACAACGACCAATTTGATTTTGACGTATTGACTGAAAGAGAAGGTCAACGTGATATACGGCTTATAAACAACAACCAGAAGTTCAATTCAAGAGTCAAACAGATAGTCGTGAAAGGAGATGACACGGAATTTGATGGCGATGTGGTTGAGTTTTCACCGGAAGATTGTACTGAGCACGTCATTGCAGAATGCGCGTTTAGGTTTAATACGTTCCAAAGAGAACACCCGACTGTTAAAGAATTCATTTATCATGAATTGTCATATGATGATTATGATGTTCGTGATTTTGCAGTTAGCCCAAAAAGGGTTAATAACGTACAGTCTCGTGATGAAGGCTATTATTACAAGGCACATTACCCAATGAAGATACGTGGTTTTGGCGGTATCAATCAGATGGGTAATAATGAAATCAAAGTCGTTGACGTTCACCCTGTTAGGTCGTCAAATATTGCATTAACGGTGAAATCCACAATACCGACAAAGTTAAACGAAAACGATATAGTATATCTGTGTGACGATAAAAATGATTTCATGTTTGAGTTTGTGTGCATTAAGGTTGAATCGTCTGTAAGATTCAGAATAATCCCAAAACATCCTTCAGATGTACAAGACCCTTGGGCTTATTTTAGGGAAAAGATTTCTGAAAAGTACACCGATGATGTAAACATTAATTGGGTTAACCTAAGTGAACTCATCAAGAAGGGTGAATTTAAACTTAGGGGTAAAAACTATGATATACCGGATTATGCGTTTAAGATGGGTAATAACATGTACATGTGGCGAGAAACGCTTGATTATGGCGAGATAAGCGAAGACGATGTGCCAGAGTATACATTTGCTAATAACGCGTTCTATTTGACGCCAATCATTAGGTTCTATCTTAAACGGCAAGACCCTGATAACACAGTTAGACTGTATGCGAAAGAACATTTCCCAAATGACATATTCGGAAACATCAAGAAGATTTCAAATTATTATTACGAAGAAGAGATTGACAACGGATGCTAAAGGTACAGATAAATAAAAACAGTATGAAGTCGGACATTGTAAATGTCGCCTACCACATGATAGAAAGCGAAGAGGTCGACTTCGTGGATGTGGACAAACTTCTCGTAACTTGTTATCACGATGGCTCAATTGAGATACACGAAGGTGATAATGTCGTTTCTACCTACTTCAATGAATTTGGCGATGACGGTGAGGTTTACGCAAGCAGCCAACGTTCAGTCGTTGACGGTGTGGACGACGAAGAAATGTATTTCACAATGTTGTCTGACAGATATTTCAATCTTGAACCTGAAGGGTTTGAATTAGCGAATTCTGATGATTATATCCCTGATACCGATGAATATGTTAGCACTAAATACCTATATGTGTATTTTAAGAACCATCATTTCTTTAAAGAATATGATAGCCAAGTAACAGTTATCTTTCCGGATGAAGAAGTAAAAGTTGGAGAAGAACTTGTCGGACTTGAACTTATCGGAGAAGTTTTTGATGCACATTGCATAAGATTTAGGCTTACTCCGTATGAGTTGGGAGATTGTAGCGAATACACCGAGGACGACGAAATCGGACTTTGTGAAGCGACAAATGAGGAAATAGTTAGGAATAACGTACTTATACAAAATAATATAGAAGTGGCACGTTTATTGTCATTATATGAAGGACTCATATCAAATTTGGAAGAGTTTGATGAATTCATTAATGGCTTGAAAGGAATTACACCAAGACTTAGTGCTCGTGAGTATCGGTTTATTCGTTATAATTTCCTATTTTACGATATGGCGGATGGTAATGAAACGACTGTTGGAATATTAAAACCTTCAACCGTTTTGAAAGTACCGCTTTTTTCCAAATTCACGACAGACCTTAACCAAGAAACGAATATAAGTGACGCATTCACAAAGGTTGAGATTAAAAAGGCTATCAATCCGATAGATGATAGGGAAAAAGATGTATATTCACCAATTTGTTTTGATGGAGAAGACGCGACAGAAATAAGGTTTAACCTTCATTTTAGGCAACATAGGGGAGAAGACTGGACAGTAGAACGTGAATCATCTTGGAACGGCGTTAAAGAAACTCGCGAATTAATGAATGGCTCTAATAGTACGTCCTATGGTTTTTTCTCTTACGAAGGTAATGAAGACGCGCAATCGGACCTTTTGTCTTATCTTGGGTTCACAGATTCTGACGTGAAATATCGCAAAAACAAACTTAAGAAGTCGTTCTTGCGTTTGTCTTTTTATGATTCTATGCAACCGACAAATCAGAATCTGCTTGCTTATTCGACTGTATTTATCGATACCGGTAAATTGTACGGTAAATATATGCGTAATTTTGACTATCCTCAAAATCCGTCAGAAATGTTCGGGTATTCAAGGCTTAATGTGGACAGCAGCAATGGTGAAACCAAGAAAAGATTAAGCGGCTCAAGGGTAAATAGAGAGCCTTATTGGTCTGAGCCGCAAACTGATTATGATAATGTAGAGTCGTTACGCTTAAGCAGTCAATTCGTCATAAAAGACAAATATTCTTCAGAATCTTCGTCTGAGGGTTTCTATTTGTATCTGTGGAAAGATATGGCCGATACTACGCCGGGTGATATTTATATGCGAGTTGAATTTAATCATGCCGGGTATGGCAGAACTATACCGTTTATGATGCCGTATGATGATAATGGATTAAAATCTTTTAGCCAAATTGCACAAGATGATGGGTATGATGTTAGAGATTATATCAAATACTCTTATATCCATTTGAAGTATAAGTACGATACAGAGAAGCACAGATGTGTTTATTATCCGGATGAGATGTATGAATCTGGTAAGGATGGAATAATAGAATTCAATCTATACGAGGCAAAAGTGAACTAATGAAGGTTTTCAAGAAAAACATATGTATTGAAGAATTTGTATCGAGGATACCAGGATTATTCCCATATCTCGAATTTAACGATTTGGGTGAACTTGTAAAGCGCAAGGCAACTGACTCAGTTGACGGATGCTATGGTAAAATGATTCCTGATATGGTAATTGACGGGGTTGCCGTACCATATCGGAAACTGATGCGTGACTATTACGACAACGGAACGAATCCTGGCTTTGTCGAAAGAGCAATTGGTAAATTCAAGGTTGACAGTTTCAGTGATTTCACGTTTGACAGTAATGCGACGTTATTACCGGAGTACATTTATGCGGCAGAAGCAAAATCATTGCTTGACGAAATGTTGAAATTGAAGAAAAAATGCCAAAAATACAAGAGTGGTGACACATTCATGAAATCGACATTTTGCTGTGATTGTGATGAATTCACAAAGCGTGGCGGCGATGAAATGATTAGATTGTTGACGCATTTGGTGAATTATGCAGAAACAATCGCCGAAGAAATGTTCAATAATGGCACATCAGACGCCGCATATGGTTTTTCGGTTATGTTGACTGGGTCTTATGAAGATATTGGATATTTTACGCCTTATACTGAAAATGGGTCGTTTACTCCTAAAGAAAGAGAGTTTACCGTACCAATTAGCCCAGAAAATGACTATACCGTGTCAATAGGCGTCAATTCTGCCGTCTCAACTGATAGCAAACTTAAATCACTTCGTTGCTATTCTACGTATTTGAATACACGTGAACAGTATGAACAACCAGAAATAGGCGAAGATTGGTTATATTTCTATCAGAAAGGATATGTTGCCAATTATGAGACCGTAAACAATGAAAATGGCAATATCGCAACAATAGACGATGCTGAAAAGGTATTTGAAGACGGATATGTCACTAATTTATTGGCATATGGAAGCGTCATAACGGATATCGTCGCGAATCAAGTTGAAAAAACTATAACATTTACGTATTACATAAACGCTCACCTTAAAGCAAAACTGGTAACTGATGATGGTGGATTGGATATGTATGAGTTTCCGTTTGAATATGAAAGTGGCGGCGTACAGCAGACTGAAACCTATTTTTACGCAATTGGCGGAGAATTGGATGAATTGGTGAAAAGCGGAAAATTTGATTCTTATATTTCAATGGAAAATCAAGACAGACCTAGAAAGTTCGAGACGAGGAAGTGCGCCTTTTCGACAATGGGTTCTGAATTATCCAATAATAAAAGAATATGGGATAAAACCGTTGAAATACCTTATCAGAAAAGCGTTCTTCAATATGAACGCGACAACAAGTATCAGGTGTATAATGCTGATATATTCAAGGAAGACTACTTAATTGGCGTTCATTTCCAACCGTCAGTCGAAAACAAGGTTAACATACGAAGAGGAAACAATGCTGCATTTGAACGTCATATTAGACTTGGAGAAGTTAAGACATTAGAAGACATGGAAAATTATATGAACGGTTCTTTTTTTAATATCCAGCAAATTACCTAATTATTGATAAAAGGTGGAGATTCCACATAATATATAATAACACGATAACAGAAATGAGTCTGAATAGCACATACGGAACGGTAAAACCCAGTGTCGTAAATATTGAGAACGACGTTGAAATATGGTATAACTATCGTAGGTCAAGAAGTGATAACGATATTGCGAATGCAACATTCAAGCGCGGCGATGTGTCAGTAATGTTTAGCAAGTCATTTGTACAAGATACAGAATTGACAGATATTGATGACAAGACACTTATCGGAATGTATAACCTTACATTGCCTGTCAGTATGTTCGGCAATAAGGGTATATACACAATTTACATAAAACCGAAGGAATATTTCTTCACCATTAAAGACGTTGGTGTACTATCTGCGTATCCTGATACAAGTGGAATCGTCATAGACCTTAGTGGGCTTCCAAATCAATCGTTCTTCGGTAATGGTAATCTTGTTGGATACCGTATCGAGTATTTCGAATATAAGAACAATGGGCTTGAACGGCAAGAATATTACAGACTTGTGACTAGCAATAACAAATGTGACCCTGTTTCTCAGAATCTTACGTCTGCAATGTCATCATCAAACGGGTACCGTTTTAATGACAGCGGTTCGTTGTGCTTTTTGACGCTTACACCGTCCACGAGTCCCGGATTTAAAGCAAACGAAAAACCGTACATAGGCGCGCCTAATCAGAAGATTGGAATTACCAACACGAAGTTTGACCCTGTTATGATTGAGGTTGAAGTTGTTGAACATGACATTGAAACTTTGAGCATTATGGCTGAGGGTGAAATGCTTCGTAACCTTGAAAACGGTAGGGTTTCTTATTACAATTTCGATGGGGAGATTTACAAACAGTTCGAATTCTCAACAGTTAAGGATAACTACACCACGAAGAGTGTGGCAGAACTTAAGGTCAACAAAGACGGAAATATTGATACAAGTCTTGATATTAACGAATTAAAGGACGCATAAGGCTATGGCAAAACGTTACAGTAAATTCTACAGTAATTACATACTGAATAAAAAATACCAGCACACTACAAAGGGCACAATTTGGGAGCGTGATTGGGTTACTATAGGCGCACAGCACCAAATCGAAAAGGGCAAACGTCCATTCTATGGGGATAGCGGCTTCCTGTTTACTGATAACAGCATTACTGATACGCACAAGCGTCACGACTTTGGAAAGATTGTTGGCGAATGGACGTATGACGATGTGTATTCAGCCACGCCAGTTGTTAACGTTGTCAAACTTAACAGAAGTAGCAACGACCTGAGGGATTTTGCCTATTATGGCTCTTGTTATGAACTTATACGTTCAAGCATTCTTAACATAATTGCTTGGTTCCCTGCTTGCCTTATATTGTCAAATCGTCTTTTTGCAAAAGGCGGAAGAATATTTGACAACCAATTCGGTATTGATTTGATTACTGATAACATAATCGACGGTGAAATTGTTAACATCAATCGGTATATGTCAAAAGCATGGGGCAATTATAGACTTATTCTTACCGGAACGAGTGAGCCTGTGGTTATTGAAGGATATAATGTCGTCAAGATATACCACAAACTTGTGGATAAATATAATAACCGCATTACTGATGAAAATGATGATGTTGAAATTACTTATGACGAATATATAAAATTGACAGATTCAGAGAAATTAAAGTATGGTACTGTTAATGAATGCCTTGGCATACAAAAAATTGCATTAATCAAAATCAACGGTGCAAATAATGCCGAGTACACGATATATGCTTATTTGTGCAATGGGAATGTTGTTTATGTGACATCTGATGCTCAAATTTTAGAAATTAGACCGTCGATAGACGTAATTGACGAATATTTTTATAACCTTGATGGGTTTGAGGAAACTATATTAAGGCGTGATTCTCTTCCGTTATATACAAATACATTTCTAAAAATGTTTGAAACGGATAACGGAATACGTTACGCATATCGTACTTATACGTGGCCGGTTGTTAACGATTATTGCATTGACATAGAGTCGCCGATTTATCTTTCATTCGTTGAGGAACTTTCTGAAACCGCACGTGAGTTTGATGAAATGTGGACGGATAACTTATGGCGTAATATGACGCATGAAGCCATAAAGAACTATGATTGGACTTATAAGCGTGAATATTCATCAGACGAAGTTGAAGAATTTGTTGAAGGCGGAAACCGCGTAGAAAAAATTATAAGAATTTACGGTAGGATTTTTGACGACCTCAAACGTTATATAGACGGAATACGCTTCACAGCCGATGTGTCTTATAACGGTTACAACAATATGCCTGAATCTGAAATATCGGATAGACTTGAATTCAACGGATGGGAGATTTATAGCACAATACCATCATTTAGCCCTGATGATGATTTATCTACAGTATACCTTAATGACCAATATCTCATTGACAATGAACTAAAATGGTTCTTGTCAACGAACAACAATGAGGTTACTGCGTCAACAACCGACGTGTCGTTTTTAAGACAACTTGCGATGTCATCTAAACATATGATGAAGTCCAAGGGTACTCTTAAGTCAATTGACATGGTAATGGCGATGTTCGGTATCGGTCCAAATGAATATAGCATAGAAGAAAAATACAGAATCATTGAGATTGGTGCAGGGTTGGACCCTTGTTCGGACATGGAACTTGTCAATAGTAAACGAAAAGATATCGGCGATTTGGTACATTATGACAATCCTTCATATTTTTATGACGACCCGTATGAAGGTGTTCCTTTTGGCGAAATTGACCTTTACGGACGTGTTTTCTTTATCCCATATTATGTAAATGGGAAATATCATCTAGGCGAGTTTGCATTTCAGAGTAATGGCGGGTGGTATAAGAAAAGTTTAGACATAAGTAACCGAAATGACTATGAGGAAACCTTGTCGTATTTGAACGTTGTGCCAAATTTCAGCGCGCTTCTTGAGGTAAACACTTACGCTTTATCGGCAAAAGGTGGTGATGATAGCATCTATGATGATGATAACATCTATTATGTTGTTGATGTTTCTGACTATGTCGAATACGATGAGAATATACCATACGGATTAAGCCATTATTTCTATTGCATCAATGTGTATAATCCTGAGTTGCCTTCTTCGTGGAAACCGATTCGTAAATTTAATATCGACCCTGACGGAGAAATTTTAACTGAAGAACAGTATAATAATTTACCGCTTTATGTGAGAAATCACGATAAGGATATCGTTGATGAATATCCGCCAGAGATTGTTTTGCCGGAAACTATTACAAAATCAAATATTGACAAATATGAAAAACTTGGTTATGTATATGTGTGCGGTGGGAATATTGTTAGATACATAAGCGAAAAAGATTATGCGGCTGGTAAATTTGGATATAATACGCCTGCCAAACCGTGCGATGTAAAAACTGATGGACATATCACAGCATATCGTTACAAGTATAACTTGGCTAATAAAACTATACACTCGACAACAGTTCCATTTATGGAAAGTTATAATAATATGATGGAACTTGAAGAAATCGAAGAATCTACGTATAATATATTGGGATACGCAAAAAATGGCAGTATAACATTTGAAGACGGAAAGGTAAATGACAGTTCACTTTATAATGTTCTTACTGTCGAGGGACTTTGGTCTCAGACGTACAAGCCAACACATGCATTTGGCTTAAAGCGACTGTTTGAGCGTTTAAGAAAAGTTAATGCTTATGACTATATATCATTGAAAACGTTATACGAAAACCCATCAGAGAAATATGTAAAAATTGCAGAAGACACTTATGCACCGGTAATCGCAACTGATTCATCACTGTGGGAAAGGGCGCAGTACATCGATAGCATAATTTCTTCGTCAATCGGCAATAATCCGCATACAGGATATGGAAATTATGACCTTGGCGGTGAGTTTTACGAGTACATGCAAAGACCGTTCAAGTATTACCTTGACAATTATATACTGTCAGATGAGTTGAGGGATAAAATGGAATCGTACAACTATGTGTTTTCAGACGACTATAGCGCAGTAAGATGGGGTGAGGTAAAATCTGACATTAGGCAACCTTATCTTGTTAATACTGGTTGGTCTGAAAAAGTTGAAACTGTAGATGATGTGACAACTTATATATATAAGAAGAATAATCCGGACGCAATTATTGACGGAAAGGTGAAGAACATTGCGAATACGTATAAATATATGGACGGTTATTCCTACAGAATTGAAAATGACGTTAGACGGTATGATTGGGCAATACCATATACTGAGACCATTGATGGGGAAGAATATGTATACACAAAATTAATACCGGATTATGTTTATGATACCTTGCCTGAATCCGAGAAAAGCATGTGGGATGAACACATAGTTGAGATTATCGACGAATATGGAAATAAACATATATATTATGCCTTAAAATCTGAATATGACATAAGAAGCGATGTAAGAAGAACAGACCTTCTTCGTGGTTGGTACGAGTATGAGGTTTCTTATGGGAATATACAAATCTATACGTATAGAAAAGACATCACAAAAGAAGAATACGAAGCATTACCGTCAACAGGACCCACAGAAACGGAGCCGAGTTATCCAAAAATAATTGACGAAGAAATCGGGTGGAAAAATTGTGTCATAAAATTCAATCTGTATTCAAAATATACCGATGAATTGGATGAAATCAAAAACTCTGCAATAAAACATTACTATATCAATAATAAGTTGCTGATTTTAAGGCTGAAATCGGATAAAAGGGGGTTCTTCAAGAGATATTTCTTGGATGTTGTCGGAAAATATGTTATGCAGATGATTCCATCAACGGCAATAACTGTTGTTCTTTTTGAAAGTGATGAATAATGGAAGGTAAACTTGAAATATACAGAAACGGTGAATTGATTGCCGAAAGCGATGGCACTATAAACGCCGAAATCGGTGACGGTAATACGTTATCTACAGGTAACACTGGCGAAACATTCTCATTTGATGTTGTTGTTGACGGGTTAAAAGACAACAGCAGTTTTCTCGTTTCATCTGATTCAGAGTGGGCTAAGATAAAACGTGTCAGAAATAAGGTTGACATTATAGTAGAGCCAAATCATGATACTGAATACCGCACGTGCGTACTAACGTTTACGCATAATGTGGCGTATGAAGTTGTTTGCCTAGTTTCTATTGTACAAGATGAAGAAGTCTACAGTATAAGCATATCTGAAGAAGAAGTCACGCTTCCGTTAATTGGGAATGATGGCATTGACTTATCCGTTAACTGTATTGGGGGTACAGGTAAATTCAAAATATTCAAACCGAAGAAATATCGCCACATTGTAATGGAAGATGGGTATGAGTATGAGAAACGAGTGGCATATGACTGGGGCGTAAAGGTTAAACACCTTGAAACAAATGACGGAATTAATATTTCAACTGAAGGTACACTTGACTCAACTTATGATGATAACGGATATGTGAATAACTCATATTATCTTGTTACTGTTTCTCATGAAGACGTTATAGGTGTAACAGATACTGTTAAAGTACGTTTTTCTGATGGTGGTAGTGTTGATTTGCCTGAAAAGTTGACACCTAAACCCTCAAGCGAAGATGAATGCCCTGAAGAAATTTTATTGACACCAACAATAACAGACGGACACGAACCTGATGTTAATCCGTCAATAACACTTGTTGATGAACGTGACAGCGATATTGAAATAACTTCAACCGATTACACATATATCGATGTTGTGACTGAGCCTGTTGAATCGCTCGTCTATTTCAGATATTATGGCGATTTCATTAAAGATGTGCAAATAACACACGATGGGGAGAAAAGCACTGTCGGAATAAAGGCTAAACCGAACCCATATCCATTGTCAAGAAAGAGCATCGGATATGTGATTAATGCTGAACACCCTTCATATACGCAAGAGATTAGGTTTTTACAAAGAAGCGGTACTTAAGGATTTAAGAAAAACTCCTCGTCGTTTTCTACATCATCATATGATGTGATTTCAAACTTATATATCTTATAGTCATTTTCAACCTCGATATGCTCATGTTTCATTGTGTCTAAGTCCCATATGACATATCCGTGACCTGATACGTTTTCGCCGGCATCTTGTTGAAATGGTGAACCTGCATATACGATAGGGACGCCATTTCGCTTAATCACTTGATATTTGTGGATATGTCCGGCCATCACGCAATCACAACCTTTGAATTCCTTTGTATCAATACCCTTGTCTATGGTATATCCCGCGTCTGTCATCGCACCGGGTATATTTCCGTGGTATAGTCCTATAATTTTGCTATCCGGATATTGTTCTCTGATTGCATTGATGTTTTGCGGCGCATATTTGTCAAACATTGAATAGTCCACCCAAATAATATTGTCATCTGTCATTATACCGCTTTTATATCCCAATTTCTTGTCAAGGTATGCCACATTTTTATAAACGCCTTTTATTTCGAAAGTAGGGCTGATTGAATCCATTCTGTCCATGTTGTTTTCAAGCATATCATGGTTGCCTGCGATAATAACGACTTT
>Ga0310691_10003535_pt1 | contig 18623 bp, 17 predicted proteins | sample 176DNAGHGlowgp2_FD_203887 | JGI IMG/M metagenome (GOLD analysis project Ga0310691, IMG submission 203887) | Sheep rumen microbial communities from Palmerston North, Manawatu-Wanganui, New Zealand - 1766 DNA GHGlow gp2 (v2) (version 2) | ecosystem: Host-associated > Mammals > Digestive system >...
CCATAACCTACTGTTAGAAATCATCTAAAAATCTTTTTCAAAATCTTAAGGCCTCGCTTAGAAATATTTCTTCATGAAGATTATTATTCAGATTTTTGAAAGATTTCTTGCGAAGCAATCAAAACCATCTCTACCCGAAACGTTTAACCGCCTCGTAATATGTATCGAGGCTGCCAATATCAAATCGCCCGGCACTCATTGGCCAAGCATGCATCGTGGTATGCTCTACCATATAGTGAGCAAGGTTGCCAGGAGCATCTTTGCCACAACCATTCTCAACCGAGTGACGAACAAGGTCAAGGTCTTTCTTCAGATAGATATAGAATGGCGGTACAGCCCAATGACTCTTTGGCACCTGTGGTTTCTCTTCCATTCCGAACACCTTATTCTGAGCATCCAACTCTACCACACCTGTACGCTGAAGTTTCTCAATCGAAGGCTGTTCATGACACATGATGCAACTCGTCTGTTTCTCCTTGGCGAAGTCCACAAACTCCTGAAATGAGAAGAACAGCAGGTTGTCCGCTGCAACCACCAACAAATCATCATCGATGTGGAGTTTATCCATGGCAAACAATAAGTCGCAAACAGCCCCAAGACGAGTCTCGTTTGTCTCTGTGCCATCATCAACAATCGTGATAGGCTTCTGCCATCTGCCCTCTTCCTTCTTCCATTTATCGAAAATGGGAGCGAAGCGATGATTTGAGATAATAATATGCTCATCTATCTCAGGAATACTATCGATATCATCCAACATCCTTCCCAAGATAGTATTCTCACCTATCTTCAGCAAAGGCTTCGGGAAGTTCTTCGTCAGTTCACCAAGCCTCGTGGCGTATCCCGCCGCTATAACTATATTTTTCATACTTCTTAATAACCTACGGTTAGAAATCCTACAGAATCTATTTAAAATCTAAGGGCATAGCCCTGAAATATTGCTTTATCTAAGATTTGCAACAAGATTTTTGAGCGATTTCTTGCAAAGCAATCAATAGCATAACCTACGGTTAGAAATCATCTAAAAATCTATTTTAATAATTAGGGACTTCGCCCGGAAAAAATTTCTTCATAAAGATTGCAACAAGATTTTTGAACGATTTCTTGCGAAGCAATCAATAGCATAACCTACGGTTAGAAATCATCTAAAAATCTATTTTAATAATTAGAGACTTCGCCCGGAAAAAATTTCTTCATAAAGATTTCAACAAGATTTTTGAACGATTTCTTGCAAGGCAATCAATATCACATCAGTTTTACACGCTCAATCTCTCCATCAATGCGTTTATACCACTCGCTGTACACTCTATCCATTGAGAAATTTATAAGCATCCCCCACTGAGTATGAGTTAGGTTCATATAATTGCGTAACTGTTTCCGATGTTCATCAGTAATAAATTTAATTGCCTTAAGCTCAATGATGATGTTATCATCCACAACCAAATCCATTCTATAAGTCTTATCCAACTTTACATTATCCCAATACATAGGGAGTTCTTTTTGTTCTTCGACCTTATAGCCATCCTTCTCCAGTAAATACTTCAAAGCGCACTCATAAGCAGATTCCAAAAGACCACCATGAAACTTATTAAAAACTTTCATAGCAACACCAGTGATATGCTTCTGCCTTTCAAGTTGTCTATTGTACTCTGCTATTAAATCCATACACTCTTAATTGATTTCTTATAAAAGATTATATATAGAATTTTGAAAGATTTCTATGCGAAGCATATCAAAGGTCTACGAAGCGGGCACCGTCGTCGGGACGAACCCAGAACACTTGGAATGTCTTTTCATATTCTGGGAACTGCTCCAGATACTTCTCTGTCAGCACCTTCTGAATATCCTCCTTATAGGCTGGATCTACGAGGGCGATACAAGCGCCCTTGAAACCTGCTCCTGAGAATCGTCCACCATACACCCCCGGCAAGCTGCGCATAATCTCATAGATAGCTATGAGCTCAGGACTACCACACTCATAGTTGTGGATACTACTCTCGCAGGAGTCAAACGACAACTTGCCGAATAATTTCATATTGCCCGTTTCCCATGCTGTCACGCCCTGACGCACACGGCGGTACTCACTATAGAAATGCTCTGCACGACGAGCGAACCTTGCGGGCATCGCAATCCGCGTCTTATCAAATGTTGCCTTGGGAATATCGCGAAGGAATGTCTTATCAAACGTCTTCAGTGGCTGGTCCGTATAGGCAAGCATATTCCATGCAGCTGTCTTGCATTCGTACACACGAAGGTTATAGTCTGAGTTCACCAACGAACGAGTCAGGCCCGAAAAGAAAATACCAATCTCAAACGGCAGTTCATGATTCGTGTTCGCCTCATTATCTTTGAACGATTTTGAGTCAGATTTTTGAAGTATTTCTCGCGAAGCGATTCCCGTCTCACCACCAAAAGGAATCAATCTGTATTCATCCGAGTCACAATCCAAAAACAAAAGCTGATTCTTTTTGGATAATGCAATACAAGCCTGGTCAAGTAGACCATTATTCAACCCAATGTACTCTCGTTCTGCCTCCGATGCAATTTTCACCACCTCAAACGGCTGGAGGGTTATATCATTCGCCTTGGCAAAAGCCATAACGTAGGCAATGAGCACTGCTGCAGACGAAGACAGGCCACCAACGGGCAGCGAGCCTTGAATGACGCCCTCTATACCATGACTCAACTCAAATCGCTTGCGAAGGGCATATTTTGCGCCACGGGCATAATCTCCCCAATGTTTTTCTTTTACCTGCGATGGTGTATTAACATGGAACTCAACATCACCCTCAAATGTTCGTGACGATAATTTAACAAGGCTATCTTCACGGACATTAAACCACAAATCCACGCCTTTGTCTATAGCAAAACCTGTCACCAGTCCATGTTGGTGGTCAACGTGTGCCCCCAATGGGCAAACCCTATATGGGCTAAAAATATGATATTGATACTTTTCCATTGATTTACTCTTTATGTTTTCCCCATCGTGGCCAAAAGAGGTATGAACAAAACTGCCATACACCTTTAAGAAAGTCTTTAACGCTCATAATATTCTTTTAGACATAAGCTTAACGCATCTTGAATTTCATCTATAGGATATTGACCTCCAAGCATCCGATAGACGTATTCTGGCGTAATACCTCCAAAGTCCATAGAGCAACTGCGAGTTTCATTCTCTATAAACTGAGTAAGCAGCGAGCGCAAAGCCGAATGCTCGCATTCAGTCTCTGCCGAGTCACATTCGAAGTCGACGTTTGTCAATCCTTCAATTTTTCGACAATATCCATTTGTTAAAGTCATAGTAAAGATTAACGCTCTGAGATAATCACCCAACTCCGAGCTCTGCTCGCCTGAGTACCTATCTCTCATGAATAATCACCCAGAAGGTTTTGTAAATTAAACCCAAATCGTAGAAGAAGCTATGCTTCTCCACATACTCCAAGTAGAGTTTGATTTTCTCCTGCATAATGACTTCGATATAGTATTTTTCGGGGTCTTCTGCCTTTTCCATCAGTTCATTCTCATTTCTGTACTTGATAGACGCTGGGTCTGTGATTCCAGGACGTACATCCAGCACATGCATCTGCTCTGGTGTCCAATAATCCACATAGTGACGTACCTCTGGACGTGGACCCACAAGACTCATGTCACCAAGGAATACATTAATGAGCTGTGGTAACTCATCAAACTTGAACTTACGGATAAAGTAGCCAGAGCGTGTAACGCGAGGGTCATGACCACCAATAGTCACGAGACTACCTTTATCAGCTCCTACCCTCATAGAGCGAAACTTAAAGATGCGGAAGTCCTTGTTTTTATAACCTACCCTCACCTGACGGTAGAACACCGGACCCTTGCTATCCAACTTAATCCAAATAGCAAGGATTATAAAAAGTGGGCTAAGTACTATTAACCCAAGCCCACTAGCTACTATATCAAATAATCTTTTCATCAAAGACCTTTTACAATTTCTACGAAATTAGTGATTACATACTCCACATCCTCATCTGTGAGTTTTGTATGCAACGGCAGTGTAACTTCGTTTTCAAATAGATGATAGGCATTAGGATAATCCTTGATGTCAAATCCAAGTGACTTATATGCCGTCATCATTGGTAGTGGCTTGTAGTGCACGTTGCAAGCAATACCCCGCTCTGCCATCTTCTCAATCACCTTGTTGGCATCCTCACGGGTTTTGCCAAGCAGGCGTACTAGATACAGATGATGCGAACTACAATGGTCTGATCCCTTATGGTTCAGAACTGCAGCATTCAAGTCCTTTAAAGCCTCATTATACTTAGACACAATCTCCTGGCGACGTTTCAACAAGCCCTCATACCGTTCCATCTGAACCAGTCCCAGTGCAGCCATAATGTCTGTCATATTGCACTTATACCATGGCCCGATGATGTCATACTCCCATGCGCCCAGCTTTGTCTTGGCCAGTGCATCCTTGTTCTGACCATGCAGCGAGAACAACTGCGACAGGCGATACAGCATCTCATTCCACGTCTCCCCCTCTTTCTTAGGCACCGTAGGCATATAGTCTGCATCCATAGGAACAGCCTCGTTCCCAAACGGAAGATTCCAGGTTAAAGCTCCTCCTTCTGCGGTAGTAAAGTTCTTCACCGCATGGAAACTGAAAGAAGAGAAGTCTGCAATCTCACCAGCCATTTTGCCTTTGCGGTTCGCACCAAAGCTATGCGCACAGTCAGCAGACACCACAATCCTACCTATCTTTGCTTGCAAAGCATTGTTAGGCTTAAACAATCCCTTCTTTGCCTCCACAATCTCAAACACACGGTCATAGTCAGCCACAATGCCACCCAGATCCACCGGACAAATCACCTTCGTTTTCTCCGTGATAGCATCAGCTAACTTGTCGTAATCCATCTCCACATTGTCCTTCTGGCTGTCCACCAGCACCAGCTTGCAGCCCACGTGCTGAGTTACCGATGCCGTTGCGGTATAGGTATATGCCGGCACTATCACCTCATCATCAGGCTGAATATCCAGCAGGTGCAACACCATCTCCAGTGCAGCCGTAGCAGAGTTCAGACACACCGTCTTGTCCGTGTGCACATATTCTGAAATCAGACTTTCCAACTTCTTTGTACGAGGACCCGTAGTAATCCAACCCGAGAGAATAGCCTCACGCACCTCTTTAGCCTCTGCCTCCGTCATATCCGGCGGAGAGAAAGGAATATTCCTAAGTTTCATGTTCATAATATTTTCTATATTTGTTTAATGTTCATTTTTATTTTCTTTATTATTTTCGATAAAAGTTCTTACCTCATTATCGCATTCCTGCTTTAGAGAACATTTTATTCATCTTCAGCAAATAGGTATATGGACTCTTTCTTTCCAGCCCCCTTATGTTTCGAACATAATTAACGACAGAGATTCCTATTGCCAGTCCAAAGCTAGACGCAACAATTGCTGGATTAGCCACATTAAACCCAGAGCTAGCAACAGTCGGAATGATACCTCCTAACACATAACTGGTAGCACTATTCGCCCACCATTCAATTCGTGCATCTTTCAGAGTCGCTTTTAAATCATCCACTGCCGGAACGATGTCCCGACAATATATCTGTTTGACTTTGTGCTCAATATCCTCCATTCTCATCGCATCAACATCAAAATCAGTAAGTTTCTCCATCTCTTGTCGAAACTTGTTCAATTCTTGTGCTCTCTGCCGCTTATAGTTGATGATTTTCTCTATTGGTGTCTCTGGGTCGATTTTAATGTCATCCATGATGATTTGATACATTATACCAGTCTTCAATTCACAAACATCTTCCCCATTCTGTCTCGACAGCCCCGATGTCAAGATTTTGTTCGACAAATCATTCTGCCTTACGCGATTAGTCAGCAAAGCCATATCTTCGTTCTGACATATTCTATTTGCAAGTAGCGTCATATAGAAACTCATGAAACCTTCTCTGGCCCACACAAAGCCATCTTCATTCAAATGCCCATTCAAACTGTCATGAAGAATATGAGGTAACTTCTCCACATGAATAAAAAAGTCCTCAAAATCCCTGCTGAAACGTTCTTTTAGGAAATCATCCAATTCTTCCTCTCTCACTTGTCTCCGAGAGTTTGCCATTGACATCCGATTCCATGGCTTCACGAAACTTTTCTTCCCTTCTCTCGTTTTAAGATAACTTGCGACATCCTGCTCTATGCCTCTCACTTCATCGCTGAATGGATTAACTCGATGTGCTGACAGCAGACCTGCCTCCTCTAATGCACGAGTTGGTCTCCGTTTATAGGGCTGCGCCATTGACTCTGGAACGATCGTTTCTATCTTATCCCAAAACAATATCGCAGATTTAAGCCAAGCATCATCTTTTATATCTACCGTCGGATAATATAGTGCCGTATTAAACATACCTTCACTCTTTGGATTATTAAAACTCCATCGTATAACGCCATGTCCTCTTATAACCTATGGAATGTAGACTTTTATACTCCTCTGCTGGCGGGTAAATTATATCTATTGGCGAGTCCGGGTTGTTGAAATATACCAAGGCTGCTGCTAAAGCCATTGGCTTTGTTGAAAGTGGAGCAATATGTATATAATTGACAGGTTCTGGTTTCTTTTGCCTTTTATCTATAATATCCTGAAGCTTTCGTGCTGCCACAAACGGATCGTATGCTGGTGCTTTACAATAATGCACGTGCTTCTGACCAATTGTCTCCAGTGATTTATTTAACTGTATAAGGTTTTGCTGATACATATCAGCTTGTAAAGAGGGGAAACCTGTAAACAAATACTTATGCTTTGCCTTACTTTTCTCACGAGCAACATTCGAAACCATTTCATCATTAAACCCAACGAAAATGATCAAAGTATCCTCTCCCTCAACGTCCTTGGCTATTGTACTATATCCTATCACTGGTCGAGTATGGCCGACCCTTTTCGTGAATTCCGTCGCTTCACCATTTTCATATTGACGCGGTTCACTATACAACACATCATACGAGTCAATACCTTTGCGCTTCAGATATTGGACTAGATAGAGTAAATGAGGAATAATAAAACCTGTGGAATCTATACAGATTCTCTTACCTTTTTCTATATCAATCTTTTCGATGACTTCTAAAATGTAGTCAGACTCGTCAGTATTTGATGAATACAGGTATGATGACGGTCTTTCATCATCAGATTGGTTATACTGCGGAATTACCAGCCAATACTTGCTCTTAGCTTTTAACTTCTTAAAGGTCTCCTTCGTTCTGTCACAACCATCATACACAGAAATGAAAATATCATATTGTAAGGTGGAAACGTCCTTGACCTCTTCAATGAAATAGTAAGAATAGTCCATCATACATTATCAAATAACGTTGGCCAATTATCATCAGGTACTTCCTTTATTTTAACGGGACTCTGCCTGAAAGGTGCATTTAATGAACTTCGATAGCTGGTCAGCACAGAGTTAAATTCATGAAAGTGCTCACTGTCAAAGATAGCTTTCAGCATTTTAGAACGAATGGAATTGACACCACGTCTCGCGGTAGACAAGTTATATAATGTCGCTACAAGACTGTTAATCTGATATGTTTGTTGGGGTACAGATAATGTTTTATCTTTCCTTCCGTTATCAATCTCTATTAAGAATGACTCGTTAACGGCCAGCCTCAAAATTTCATTGATCTTTTCTTGACCCGCCTCCTTTCGGAAATAGAAAGCACACAGGGAAGTTTCCGTTGGTTTATCACAATAACGATTTACATAGAAATAATTGAGCAAATTATTCATTGCCAACTCCAAATCTTCCTTTGCTTGCCCATACACTTCAATATCATTGAGAAACCATTTAGCAGTGACATTTATACCAACATACTGACTCCTCAATGAAACTGTATTCCCCTCTTCAAATGGATGAACTCCTCTAAAGAAAGAATCGTCAATGATCTGTTTTAGAAGTGTCAAATACACCCGTGGATTGCAATCTGAGATAAGTACCAGATTTCTGAATCCTGTATATTGGAACAAATCTTCGTTGTTTTCTTCTGCTAACTGAGAAATAAAATCTTGTCTGAACTTCTTATAAATCTCCTTTATTCTACTGTCTCCAACTGATATGTAAGTTTCATACTGGCAGTTAATGTTTTTAGCTGCTTCGTAAAGTGTCTCTATGGTGACATCATTCTTATGCTTTGCCCACTCAATATAGAAGAGATACAACTTCAACTTCTGTTCTAAAGGATTATTCTGAACATGATATTGCAAGGCATCTATCAGTTTTTCACTTTGCTGCTCATTAACACCTATTGTCTTAAACCGGCTTCTGAGTTTCTTCCAATGTGCGAGATCCTTCTTAGAGAGCGAATCAAGAAATAACTTATCATTGTAGTTCTCAAATAATGCTTCAGGCTCAATTGCAGGCAGTTCACATATCTCTAACCGGCGTTTAAAGAGATTTACAGCAAACTTTCTAAATGCTTTTTCATCTTGCCTTAATATGATATCCAAATCCACCGATGCGAATTCATGTCCGTCATGGAGTGGTTCTCCAGATAAAGTGTTACGTGTTGTATAGCCGTTCTTTCTGGCTCCAACCCAAAAAGTGCAATTATTCTTTTTCTCGAATACAAGCGTGTTAAGTGCCTCTTTTTGCCAATCTACCCGCAGCTTTTCAAGTTCATCTAACACAAAAACATAGTTAACGTTCTTGAGTTCTTTGATATTATCAGAAAAAACATGAGGTATCTCGAAAATCAGTGAGCCAAATGGAAATATTGGTTTTATGCTATCCCAATGAATATTTTTTGTGAAAGCAAAGTCAATAATCTCTTTATCAATATCAACACGCTTTTCCGTCAAGAATGAAACAAACTCATCTATTGTTTGATTCTTCAAAGTTATTCCCACCTGTTCGGTAACTCCATGAACGATATCCTCTATTACCGAACGTGGCGTTTTAAGAGCTTCGGTTATACGCTGATAAAGTTTGAGGGCAATGATTACCTGATGTATCTCAAAATAATAGCCAAACAATTCCTTCCATTCTGCTATATCCTTTGATTCCTTATTAAATCTTGTAGAACTCAGGCCATCCAATCTCCAGTAAGAAGCAATATACCCATCCTTTTTCAAAAGCTCTGTTATATTGTTTTTATAATACAGAAGCCTGGCATCAAACGAGTAATACTTCAGAATATGGGTCTTACCACATCCTTTACTTCCCAGAACGTATTTGGGCATCAATTCCTTTGGATTTAGAGAAGATATATACCCACCTTCCTCTATTTCACCGAAATCTACCCAATACTCTAGTATTTGCTCATAGGAGAATTCATTCGCCTTAACAACACTAAACGGATTTATTCTCTTCATAATCAATAGATTTTTACGAAACGCTTAAAAATCGGATTCCATGATTTCCTTTCGCTCCAGAAAATTGGCAGTGAATTATTTGGAGTATTGTGATGGAACCCTATCAACATCTGACCATTCTTGTATCCGAGCGGATAGTTTGATTCCAGTTTCCTTCCATATCTGTTACAAATCTTATGGCACGAGTCCTTTATGTCCTTCTCCTTGGAAGTAAAGAAACGTGAATCTACTGCGAAGCACTTGTATGAATTATCTAAAACAAATACTGCATCAGCCCTATCGTAGTGAAGATTTCGAATCTTGTTCAACCCTTTTTCAATAGCAAACAATGAAAAATAATCAATCATTATCTCAGGCTTGTCCTTTTTCAAATTCACGACAAACTCTTCGTCGAATGATTTTGCCTGACTCCCACTGCCACAGAAATCATCCAATACAACTATTTTATCAATGCCTTCAACAACAGTTTTGGCAATTATCAAATCTCCCTCAACCGTATGCGTATATAACTGATGGGCATTGATAAAGAGGTCACGTTCCAACCTGTTTTCCTGCCGGAAAAAGTAGAGCAGATGAGCACTGCTTTCAGAGGGATTTCCAATACTCAAGAACCGTGTTCTTTCAAGCTTCTTTTTAAACTCATCTTCAATTATCTGCCGGTCTCTCGTGAGTTTTTTATCCTTCCTTATGCCGTATATGATAGGTCGTCTGTACAAATCTTCATATACACGTTGCATTAGTTCACGAATAGTCTCGTTATCAAAATACATAAACTTCGACAAGAGAAACATAGCATATATACGCTCATCCTCCTTGAAGTTATCTAACCACAGATGATACTGGTCACCTTGACTCTGCCATTTGTCGCGCCATGAGGTTTCATGAAGAATTTTGATTTTCTCATCTAAACTGTCATAGAGCCCAGAATCTCGTGGTGCTGCTGGATTTTCTATTTTTTCAAAACTAATATCCATTCGCTTGTTATAGTGTTAGCCGTTTTGTTTCGTTTTGTCATTAATCCATAGGACTTTATATCATCTATTAATTTGAATTCCAGATGCATTCCAATGGATTGCAGATAGGAGGTAAGGTAATCCTGCGTATTAAATGATAGTCCGCACACCGTATTGTTACCAATAACGATTATCATGTGTCCGCCTGGTTTCAATACACGATAAGATTCGTCAAGAGCCAGCTTCATTTCATTTAGATAAGTCCCTACGATGCAAGCTCTTTCTCTTTTTCCTCTCAAATACAATTCATCGAGGACCTTGTCAGCCGCGTCTATTCCAGTCTTATACTCTTTCTCATACACTTTCTTGTGGTAATCTTCGCGACCAATATTCTTATCGTTGATATTTCTGATTTCTGCCGCGTCTTTTATCCCCAGCCAATAAAGATTCAGTCGTGACGCCCTGATGTATTTTTGAGCACCTGCGTATGGGGGAGATGTCAAAATCAGATCCACCGTATCATTAGGGATAACTGCATCCTTTGTAATATGTCTTGTAAGATGTCTGGCATCTATCGAGACAATCTCAGCCCAGTTCTTCCGTTCTACTCCTTTGAGTGTACTAATTCTATCAATATTTAGACGGCAAATACTCTCATACTTATCGTATACGTCTATGGCCTTCAAGGTTTCAAGTCTGAACGATGCAGTTTTCCTTCTTTCACTTCCCTCTGCAAAGCGCTGAGGATTAAGGTGTACAGGCACCGCAATCGTCGGGTCTGCATAGCTCACTTTCTTAATAAGATTTGAAAGACAGAGTAAGAAAAAATCTTTCCGTTTCTCATCTTCTATTTTTTCAATAGATAGCTGAAGCCTATAAAGTTGTGTAATTGTACTTTCAGAGAACCATCCATCTATCATACCATCTGCTTGACATGCATCACGGCTGCGTTCAGCTCGATTCAAAACGGTTGACAACTCCTTTAATAATACTTCTTTTGATATATATGTGGTTTTAACACGTGATATTAGTACAGCTAACGGATTTGCATCAGCCCCCCACGCTTTTCTTCCGCTAAGTGCCGCCTCAAGCAATACGGTTCCTGTACCACAGAAAGGGTCTAATACGATTCCGTTTGCAGGACAGAACTCTTCTGTATTTGAAAGAAAGTAATAAGGTATATTGCATAATAGTTTCGCTGGATATGAATGTATCAGATGTGTATACCGCTCCTTATTATTCAATTTAGGAACAAGTTCCCTGAAATTTACGGAAATAGGACAATTTGTCTTTATGTACTCCTTCCGATATTCATCAAATACGCTATTCATATTACCGCAGTATAAAAAACGAATACCCGCCTACCAGCAACACCACAATTACTATGACAAGCCATGTAAACAACTTCGACACACGTCCAAGCACAGTCTCTTCGTTCATTAACCACCCTCTAGTGGCAATGACAGCTGCTATGATTGAAATGCCTACCTGTGCATACACTGGCGAGAAACTGCCAGGCTCAATCCCCTTATAGAGTGCTGCGATGAACACACCAACAAAACCCAGAACATATGCAACGCCCAATATCACGAACGCAGAATACCACATTTTCAGGGTTCCAGGCACCTTCACCGACAGTCTAAACTGCACTTCGTTAGGTGCCACTTCCCCCTTAATCGTAAAGGAGTTAATTTCTGGATCCTCGCAAGCATTCTTTTCTACATAGCGTTTGTCGTATACCACACTGATATCAAACTTCTCTGGTGCCTTTACATACAGCCATGAGTTGCCGTTAGCTACCTTGGGATAGTCATACTGATAGTATTTCTCGTCAAATAACCTTGTCGGACATCTCTTTATCGATGTATCAACATCCAGGAAATCATAAAACGCTATTTCCATGATGCCGCCATCACTCAACTGCGCATCCACATCCTTGCTGAAGACGAAACAAGGTATTGGCTTCTTATCATCCCAAATCTCTTCCCATAACGCATATTCACTTCGAGAATAATCCACCTCTCTTTTCAAGGCAGCCACATCATTCTTCACCACTTCAAACAACAAGTCCCTTACCTTCTTTCCATCAGCTACGGTCACGCGCTTACCATTATGAAAAACCTTCAACCAACTTTTGCGTTTGTCGGGTAAGAATAAAAAAGTAATATGCTCTTCTTTGCCCTTATTCTTAACTGGCAGAGCCACCACGTCATACTCGTAGCATACCTTTACCCTGTTAGGATTTTCAAACTCAAGAATTCGCTTCTCACGGATTATCCTATCCGTCAGACTGTGGTAATATTTCGTATAGAATGCACGCTCGTCCTTAATAAAAAGACTTAACGCACTCTCCTGTTTCAGTATGGCTACCTTAATTTTGGTTTCCATCAGATTTAAAATTTTTTAATGGACAATACAGAGAACAGCGATGGCAATCTCTCCCATCCTCTATAATGCAACTGCGATTCTCAGCACGTTTATTGAGCATTTCTGTATCCTTCTCCATCTCAATACCATGTGCCACATCAATGATATGTGCAGCGAGCTTGGCAATTCTGATGGCTTCCAGCGTTTCGTCTATACTGAAAAAAGACTTTGTATGCTCACTCCTTGTCACACAATTGATGATATGGGCACAATTCCAATACCCCATCATTGAAGCACCGATAGCAGCAGCAATGTGATCTTCATTCTCTGCGCAGTCAGTAGGCAATGGTCCTAACGGCATGATAGGTGCATCAAACTGCCTAAGCCTTTTACAGAGCTCTTCCAACCGATTCAATGCGATATGCCCCACATTCTCCACCATCACCTGTACACCTTCCTTTTGTAAGAGTTTACAATACTTCAATTGTTCTTCAGTTTCTAGCAAATGAACCTCATCGCAAGCCTCATCCACTCCTGCAGGTCGGAATGTTGTTCCGAGGCTGATACCAATGCCGTATGCTTTAGCCTGATCAATAATCTGAGGCAGTATAGACACCCAGATGTTTTCACTATCGCTATTCATTGCCTGCTTTATGACAATGGCACCTCCACGACTGGTTACAGGTATCTTTCTTGTTCGTTTAGCCATCTCTAAAAAGTCTTTCTTCGCCGTCAGATGGAGGGTAAAAAAAGATAGCCCATCATCTGCAAGTCGCTTCAAAGTGTCTAATGCATATTCCTTTGTAACCTTTAATGAAGCAGGAAAGGTATATGCAGGCACAATCCCTACCGGACATCCAAATATACTAATTATGTTTTTGTATAACGGTTCATCATATTTCCCTATGGACAGATCCATAAAGGTATCTGGATGTAGATTACTATCCTTAATTGCTTTCAGGCGTTCACGCTCATAGGACATCTGCTTTGTGGTATTTGCTCCCACGTTACAGTTTACTCTGACTGGTTGAGATTGGCTAACCAACAGTCCTCCATAGCACGACTTTAAAAAAACATCTTTCATCTTCTCGCACTTTACTGGCTCAATCCAATCAGGAACTGCTTCAAGGCCTCAAAGTGTACAGTCCCACCAGCAGAATTTCGATACTCGTTAAAACACTGTTCAAAGGCATTCGCATGGTTTATCGCAATTCCTTCTTCCACCATCTTTTGTAATAGGCAATGGGGATTGGAGTTGTCTAAATGATACGATAATCTTTCATGAGGATGAATTGTCAAATACTCATGCAATAACATCTTCTCAGGAGCAAGATTGGAATAATGAAAGAACAATCCGTCTTGTGCGGGATATTTCAAAGAACCATTCGCGGCAACTGCATTCTCCATATCACCATCCAGCACACATGCAGCTTTTGAAGTATTTGGTTCACTGGCACGGACAGCCTTCCTCGTTTCAAAATAGTTGAAGGTCTTATCTGCGGAACCTATTATTACAACTTTCACCAATCTTCCAAAACCAGGATTTGCCATAGTCAATTCTCCTAAGGCTCGGTTTACTATCATTTTCGAAACATCATCCTCCACATAGACCGTCGCAACTGGAAATGCTTCACAATCCATACGTGTCAACGTCTCGTATGTCGATAAACCCTGTAGACAGCGACATCCCACAGTACTTGTCTCAATGAAGAGTCTCGATTCCGCAGGAACACTGTCAAGAATAGCGTATGCATGAGATGTCAAAATGAATTGCTTATGTTCATTTCGTGATATCATATAGAGCACATCCATTAACCGCCTTTGAATCTTTGGGTGTAGACCTACTTCTATTTCGTCAATAAGGACTAGCGATCCATGCGGAGCCTCTAACACTTGCGTGATGATGCTTACAAGAACATCTTCTCCTGAAGCGGTGTTAAAGCTGGTATAATGCGACGCTGTATTAAATTTGAATATTTTTGTATCAGCTGCTGATGCGATTTTCTCAACAACATAATTATCCTCAAGGACGTATGAGAGGTATTCATTCACCTGTGCCTGGTTTGCGAATGCCGCTCCTGGTAAACGACGTGTCTTGTTATAATATGATTTTGACAGATGCCGGCTAGGGCTTATTCTGTTCAGATCTATCAGAATCACCGTTCTTCCACCATTTGGATGGGCCGGAGTCGGATGTCCTATTTGGCCACTCTTCTTTGCCACGCCACTCCACTTACCAGAATGAGCATTCTTTGAACCACTATTTGTCTGTGGTGGATTATTACCTGTCCGATATGTAACTTGGTATGACCATGGTCCACCTTGAACATCCTGTGTTGTAAATCTTACCAGGCTGCTCCACATTGCCCTTTCCAAGTTACCATTGTTCACGTTAGGACGCTTGAAATTGTAATGACTACACGCTATGGCCATTAAGGCAGTTGTTTTACCGGAGCGGTTTGATCCGGAAATAACAGATATAGGATGCTTAAACTCCATAGGCAGGTTATGAATATGTCTAAAGGTATTTAGCCTCAGTCCAATAAAGAAATGAGGATAATCATGAACTTGATTCACCACTGTATTGGTAGAATATGCATTCACATAATCTCTTGCTGCATTTGGATTTAATGGCATGTTTTTTACTTGATTTAAACTGCTAGTATTTATCCTATCTCCCTATCCAACTCCGCTTGAATATCCTTCATCCGTTTCTTAATAGCAACATTAGCCGGGGAATTCACATACAGCTGCAACTTATTGTTTAAGGCCCATTGCTTAATCACGCTTTTCTTGATATCATAGCAATACATCTGTTCGTTGGTCTGGACACCTGAGAAAGGAAGGGTTTGGACGCCCGCCTTCGCTTGCCAAAATTCATTTCTGCGTGCTATTGTTCGCATATTCCAATTCTCCTCCATAGGCATTCCCTCGTCATATAGATTAAGGATGAAGCAGCCTTTCTGGTTAGCAAGATTTGGATTGGTCAAATCCAACCCTTCACCTGACAGCGTGACCACATTAGGAGCCAGCTCCTGATATTCCACAAACGACAATTCCAAGCCCTTTATATCATCCCATTTGATGAATTTATCAATATCAAACAAAATAGAAGCATCAACAGGCTGATTAGGATGCTGTTGAAGATGCTCTTTCCACATCTGTTCACCACTCACCATTCCGTACTGGTACATCTGCTGAATGGATGCTGCCACTTCACTTTCCGCATTCAAGTCAATAACATACAATGACACATATTCATCCGTCTCTTCACCACCAGAAGCCATGTTCACGCCATCTTCAGCAAACGACAAAGCTATATTTATATCAACAGAGAAGTCCAACAATGGTGTTGGCAACTCCAGATGTTGCATCAATGCCATGCACGAAATATCGTTGATAGGAATATTCTGACCTTTGAAGAAAGCAATAACATCTGCATCATTCTTTACACGGTGTAGCAAGACGCTCATGTAATCTTTCTGGCGTCCCGCCATTTTAGCCGGAGCATTCCTTTGCAGAGAAGTAAGCATTGTATATTTTGCCTCACTCACCCCTCGATACCGCATATAAGGTTTATTCCCTATATTGACTAACAGTTGTTCTAATTCCTCTGGCTTATTGATGGCAGTGTGTTTAAACACCTTCGATTTATCTGCTAATGTTTTGTACATATCTATTTTACGCTTTATGTTAATACTTTGTTGAACATATCTATGTCTATTTCTTACACCAACTTCGCAACATCATTCCCATGCGTCCTCAGATTCCTCCGCATAGTATCCAGACAATGAGCCTTGCATCGGCTTGTCACCACCGTTCCCATCTTCACCGATTTCCCAAGTTGCTTGCACGAAGACAGGGTAAACACTACATCAATAGGCTGATAGAGATGGAATATCTTATCATACTCTATAGGATCCAGTCGGTTGACATTCTTTGACGACAACCCCGCAGAGTTATATCCATATCCCGAAATATCCTCTTTGTTCATCGAGGCCACTGCGTATTGCATAAGTCCGCCTCCGGGAGAATGTCCGCATACAATAATTGGGCTATCCTCAAATCCTGCTTTATGTCGTTTCCCCATCCATACAGCATTTACCAAAGCAGCCGCCTGAACATAGACTGGATCTAAGTATCCGAAATACTGCCTCGCGTCCGTCCACCAATTCTTTGGCGACAAAGGCTCTGTCCCAGCAAAGCCCACAACAATGGTATTTTCCTTGCCCCTACGAGTACCAATAAAGCCATTCATATTTCCCTGTAGGTGAAACCTTCCTTTAATGTTCTTACCACCATATCTTGGAAAATGAACCTCGTAGCTATCTAATATCTCTACTGGATTGCCTATCGTTGTATGTTTCCTCCTAGCAAGGTCGGCATACTTAAGATTCCTAGAAAGAAGTTCCTCAATTCTCGTCGCTTCACTTCTATCAGTCACCCAGTTTATATTTTCTTCACGAAAGCGAGTATGCCCTTCCGGTTGGACGAAACTCAAAAACGGGAGGATGCTGTAGCTTTCTGCGTTTCTGCTTTCAGCAATATCGAATACATATTCCATATACCTGTCTGCATCTACATTCACCCTCTTCAGTCCTTGCTCAAACAAATGACGTAAAGTAAGTATATCCTTTGATACATCTTTCTGATATAGTTCTATGACATTTCTGAGTTGAGTCATCCTTTGGCTATGGTATAGAATTCCTAAAAGAGAGTAATGTCTTTCTGCTTCATATATCCACCGCCTCAGAGGTTCAAGTCTACCGATAAATACATTTAGATTTTCGTTCTTATCTTCATTATTCCCATTGATGTGAGAATTCTCAATATGCTGATATATCTCTCGTGACAAGCCAAAATAAGTATTCCACTCCTTTTCCCGTTGAAAGATATTCTCATCCCATCTTCTCTGTTGTTCGTCAAGTAGACGGAACAGTACTTCATCTGAAATTTCCTCATTTACGTCCAATGCATAATTTGCCATTAACGTTTGGAATATAGATTCCAACTCGTCAAACAGAGGACTAATCTCTGAATAAATTACTTTTGAGAATATGTCATCAAGGATGCTCATGATATAAAATAATTGAATTCTAATTATTCTTTATCCTCAACAATTCCTTTCCAACACTATTTAGTCTATAAATAGTATTACCATGAGTTGGAGTCACTTTGTTACCAACCTTTGGAAACTTAAAATTACCCAGGCTTTGTAGCAAGCCTAACGAGTTTAAGTTATCACTGATATAGACAACGCTATCATTCTCTACAACATACTCTTCAAGATGATCCAAATCTGCTAGAAAAGCCCTATTCACTACAGAGCATAGTCTAAGCATCATTTCGGAATCTATATCACCCATCAGTCTGCTCCTGTATATCTTTCCCATCAAAGTTGCCTTTCCATCCTCATCTGCCGTATATAGTAACTGAGTCATCATTGCATTGATGCGCTTATAATCCTTCTTATCAAGACCATTCAAGAACTCTTCCTTCTTCTCGGGCTCGATATTATCAGACTCTGCAAGAAAGTAGTGAAGTTTCCTCACAAAACAATAGTCCATGTAATTCAAGGCCACCTTGCCCAATTTGAACAGGGATCCGATATAAGGAATGTCCTCCGCTGTTTTCAGAATATCTGCAAACACCTCAAACTCCAAAGAGCCGTTTTTCATCACGAACTCTTTGTCCTGCTTGGACTGTTGTATTTCAAATATGTTCATGTCAGGTTAATCTCTCTATTCTTGTTTTTCAGGTTACTTGTAACCGATGTTTTTGCCATAACAGTATTAATTTGCCTCTGAAAGAGGATTGAGATATAAGATAGATATTTTACCTAAGTGCTTGCATTTAAGGGAAAATATAGGGTCACCTGCATAACCACGTGGGATTAACCGAAAATTTTGACCAATCTGAAAATGAAGAATTTCTTGTCAATGACTCCCCTTAGC
>Ga0310691_10003536_pt1 | contig 18605 bp, 28 predicted proteins | sample 176DNAGHGlowgp2_FD_203887 | JGI IMG/M metagenome (GOLD analysis project Ga0310691, IMG submission 203887) | Sheep rumen microbial communities from Palmerston North, Manawatu-Wanganui, New Zealand - 1766 DNA GHGlow gp2 (v2) (version 2) | ecosystem: Host-associated > Mammals > Digestive system >...
TTATTTATATCTGTTCCGGGTTTTGTTTTAATCTTAACACTCAATCTAATTTCTTCATATTCTCTTTCAAGATTTCCACTCTCTTCATTCCAAATAAGATGATTCTTCTTAAGATCTTTGATAAACTGATTCTTTTCATCTTCAGAAGCTATTGTATATTCATCTACATTAAATTTCCAAGAACGAATCTGAGGACTATCATAATTATTACAATAAATAAAAATTTTACCTACAAGGTAATAATAAGATTTACCTTCGTAGATTTCTTTAAAACAAGTTCCAACCGGATAATTGATATAATTATTTATCATATTAAATAACTTTATATTAAATAACTTTATTACTCTCCAGATTCCATTTTTACAATTCGAAGTGTTACATCAGCTCCATGATCCTCAAGTCCAGTAATACAATACCAACCAACCGTATTACCATTTCCATCATCAGCGCGACAATATACTGAAGAATTTTTCAGTTCATTTACCCATTTATTATTTTCACCTTTTTGCTTAGTGAAAGCTTCAAGTTTCTCACTAAACCAACGCTTAATCTCAATAAAACTAACTGTAGAATTTTTCTTTTTCATATTATTCCTATTTTAATTACATATCTAATATAGAAAAAACCTCAAGAAATTCAATTCTTGAGGTTAAAACTTTAACTAGTTTTTAGTATGGTGTATTACAGATTCTGCTAATATCATTATTTTAAATTTGGATTATATTCAATACCAAGAATATTTGCTAATTCTTTCATGCATTCTTTAAGATCTTCATCATATTTAATTATATTCAATCGACATTTTTCAAAATTTTCCTCCGTTGCATCTTTATCTTCTTCAAAATATCTAGACTTTAAATATATTGTCATTACACCGTTAATATCCCAATCTTTGATTCTACAATTTGATATAATTGTCTGATTTTTTGTCAATCGTTCAAGAAATTTAAATTCCTCATCAGAAATTTCAAAAACTGGTTTTCTCTTACGAGACATTTTTATAAATGACTCTTTAAGTCTATCTACTTCTTTAATAGCATCTTCATCACCGTCAAATCTTGTACCACGTTTAATTTGTGTTTTAATCATGTTTTGACTCATTGTTTGACGTTCGATTTCCTCCTGAAGAGCAATCTTAAATACTTTTTTATTTAATGTTTCAATATTTATTTTCATTTTATTAAAATTTTATTGAGTTACCACAATTTGAACATATTATTTCACATCATAGTTATTTTTTTAAGTATTCAATATTATAATATGGATAAAATTTTTCAACTACTTTTATATTTTCATGTAATTCAAATTTATCATATAACCACGAATCATGTTCTTCAATATTTTTGTTATTAAATTGAAAAGTTATATAATAATCTGTAACCCTATGTCCACCTTTTCCAACAACTCCAACAAAATGTGAACCTGTACGTTTATTTACAACAACTCCTTCATATATAATAGGCTTATGATATTTATAAACTGCAGAATCTAAATTAAACCATTCATACTCTTTATAATAAAGATATTCCGTGTCCTCTTTAATCAAAACATCTTTATGTTTAACAACTATTCCACTAAATCCTATAATTAATATAGATAGAATTAAGATAACCATTACTAATGCACTCTTATCTTCTTTCATATCAAATTTAATTTTTTAAAAACTTTATATTTGAATGCCGCCATATTTCTTTTCATAAGATAATCATAAACCTGTTTTGTTTTTATGTTATAGTTTTTCTTTGCTACATTGAATAATTGTGAATATTCATAATCATACATCCATTTATTTAATTTGAATCTACAATACCATATAGAATTATGATCATTATAATCTTTATCATTAATTTGAAGCATAATAGAATTTATGTTATCTATAGAATGTCTCCAATTATTAATCCAAAGATTAACAAGAATATCCTTTTTAAGTTTTTTATTAATTATTCTTTGTTTCATATTAAATATAATTTCGACATTTCAAAAATTCATAAAGAACATTTTCAACTAGCCAATCAGATAATTCTACAACTTCTACAATACATTCCAATTGACCACTATCATAAGAAATATAACTTCCTTTATAACCATAAAATGGTCTAGTGGCATATTTATAAGGTATTATTCTCTTATAAAATCTTTTTCCTTCTATTATAATTAAATTTGGTGCTTTCATATCAACTCTTCATAAATATAAAATTTATTTTCTTTAAACTTCTCTTTCATCTCATCATATGTTAAATGTAAATCAACAGGTCTTCCGACTGATTTACGTATAGCATGAATAATAGGTTTATCTCCGTATTTTGTTTTATAAAAAATATGTGTTTTGAAATCAGATGATTCCATTTTTACAATGTTACCACTTGCTATTTCTTGAATAGCCTGTTTAATACCAAATTTATTATCCATATTTGATTTAGTTTATTTTATTTAATAATACAATTAAAATATAGTAATGATATATAAAAATTCAATATTATATATACAAAAATATCAATCAATTAAGTTATTTTTATATAAGATATATTTGAGGTAATATAACATGATACAAAATAAAGAATTATATAGTTATATCATAAATTCTATTGAAATTATGAATAAGTCAATAATTGGCAATGAACAAAACACTGTTAAATTGTTTACTTATGTCTATAACAATCAAAAGGATATATATAATAAAATAGATGATTTATATAATAAACATGATAATATAGATTCAAACATAGAAAATATAATTTTAAAAAACAATAAAACTATTAAATCTATTATTGATGATAATTCTAGTTTGAATAAACAAGTGTCAGAATTACAATCAAAAATACAACAATTAGAGAAACAATTAGATGAACAGAGTTATAATACAATCATAACACCAGTTGTTATTGAAAATGATAAGGAATCATTTATTATAAGAGTATATAAAGTAATTAAAGATTTTTGTATTAGATGTTATAAAGCTTGTTATAAAATCATATTTAAAAAGAAAATTCAAAGAGAATTAGAAGAAAAAAGACTAATTCAAGAAAATCTAATTAGAAAACAAGAAGAAATAAAGAATAATCAATATAAACGTCGCATTAAAGATATATTAAATATACGTAATGAACAATAATGGATATAAAACAAAGTTTGTCATATAGATATGATACATATGAAAATTTGAGAAAATATAATAATACTGGCGATAATAAATATAATTATGGTGAAGAAGGTGTTTTAAGAAAATGCCTTCCTAAAATTATGTTTAAAGGCAATTCTGTGTTTGTGACATTTCTTCAATTGATAGACTTACGTATAATTATGTTATTAAAATACATTGATAGACTTAAGAGATTTAAATATATTTCATGGTATTAAATGAAAAACTTTCCTTCAGCATTAATTAAACAAAAAAATACAAAACAAGGATTAGGAAATAATCTTGGAACAACACTTAAGAATATTGGTGCAAAAGCACTTAAGAATTTATTAAGTGGTAATGATGATAGTGAGAAAAATTTGAGTGAAAGTTTTGATTCTGGTTATGAAATATTAGAATTGGGTCATGAATTTGATAATCTTAATATAAACAAACATTCATTATCAATAAAAAAACAAATGTCAGGTAATGAAGTTGATAAACGTATTTATGATATAAATAGTAATGTTAGTTTGAATGCTAATATAAATAATGGAAAAACATCATTAAGTGATTGTGTTGTCTTTGAAGATCCATTTCTTTTCTCTTCATCAATATTCTCAGTAATAAACAACTATAAGTATATATTAAAGTCTTCTTTGCCATCTATACAAGACTACGCAAAATTAAAAGATGATGGTAAAGGTAATAAGAATGCAGATAAGAATGAATATGCATTGACTGTTGCACATAGTATTGTTGCTCCATCATTATTTAACCCATATTATGGTGTATCTATTACAGGTATAACTGAACATGTTCCTTTAATGTTACATGGAAATAGTGATTTAAATGGTAGTATAAAAATTGAAAATCCATTAGCAGAAAGTGATAAAAAAGGTACATTCAAATCCGGTAGTATAAAAAAAGACATAACATTATCTTCAACATTACCAGGTGATATTAAAACAGATGAAGATATATCTGATTGTACTATAAAGAAATTAGTTGAGTTATCTAATCAGCCGGCAGAAAACAGAGAATTAGGTTTAGCGACATATAGATATGCTGACTTTATGTTTTGTAAAGATTTAGGTAAAATATCAAATAATCATCTTATAACATTACGAAAATTTCCTGGTCCTATTGGTGATAACATATTTAAAGGAGTTATACCAAAAGGGAAAAAAGATAAAAATAAAAGTGCTGGTTATCCTGATATTGGTAGGATGATAACATGGTTTGGAAATGAAGACAATAAATTAGAAGATATATGTCGATTTAATTATAATGCAACATGGAAAGAATTTACTGCTGAAATAAAACAAGAAAATTCACAACAACAAGATGAAGGTTTATTAGATAAAATTGCAAATTCGCTTAGTCCTCAAAATAATAAGTTAGTAGGTGAAGGATTTTCATCAAATACTGGTTTACTTGGTTGGGGTGCTGGATTATTAGATATACCTATTTTAAGTGGAGATCATGCCAATAATGCACATTATGATTTGGAATTATTATCAAATTATGATCAACATAGAATTTATACTCCACAAAATACAATTTGGGACACTCATAAATATGAAGGAAAATTAGTATTTAATCAAGAAATAACATTGACATTTAGATATACATTAAGAAGTTATGCAAATATTAATCCAAAATCGGCATTTCTTGACTTAATTGGTAATATAATGGCAGTTACTTATAGAAGAGGATCATTCTGGGGTGGTGAATCGAAGATAATTGGACCACAAGGAAACAATTCTGTATATGAAACTGCTTATGGAATTGCTGATAATGCATTTGAGAAACTTGGTGGTATATGGAATAATTTCGTTGATGGTAATTTCTCATTAGGAGACTTACAAGGTTGGTTAGGAAATGTTTCTAATTTAGTTGGAGGATTAGTACAAAAAGCAAAAGATACTGTTCAAGGCGCTGTAAATCCTAATGCAACCGCGTCACAAAAACAAACGACACAAGAAACTAAAAAAAATGCAAAAAAAGTAATAAAAAAAGGTACAGAAATGGCTAAACAATATGGATGGGCAAATGCATTAAAAGGTATGTTTAAAAACCAACTTGGACGTCCTGCTATGTATGCATTCAATTCATTATTAACAGGTGAAGCGGTTGGTCCTTGGCATTTGACTATTGGTAATCCGCGTAATCCTATTATGTCTATGGGTAATATGATTATGACTGGTTCTGAAGTACAACAAAGCGGCCCATTAGGTATTGATGATTTCCCAACAGAATTAAAAGTAACAGTACAACTTAAACATGGAAGACCAAGAGATTCTGTTGAAATACAAAAAATGTATACGAAAGGAACATCTGCTATATATAGACCAATGAATTTGATTCAATTAGATAAATACAAAAATAATCCTTATGCTTTTGGAGATATTGTTGGTACAAAATCAGATAAAGATACACTTCAAGTTGTATTAGCAAATATATAATCAATGATATATGTCTAAACAGTATGATAATGATTATAATCTACAAGAAACTGATAACGTCATTGAATTGATTCCACGAATACGATTAGACCTAATTAAAGAAATATATGAAGCATTAGGAATTAACTTAGGAAAATCAAATAACAGGATAGAATATAAAAACTATATGATTAATGATCCTGAAGCATTTGGTAATTCATTTGGATTAGATTCTGGAAGTTTAAGTGGAGTTGTTGGTGGTGATCCTGGTGAAACTGGATTAAGTAATGGTATGTTGACATTTATATGTTTTTATGAGACTGGACATAGATTTGGATATACTATGACTGCTAAAGATTTAACTGGTTATGACTTGGGGGACGCAGGAGGACATAAAACATATGGCTATGGATTATTATACCACCCAAACGGAAAATTCATGGATTCGATAAAAGGAGTGTGGACTCAACAAGAGTTAGAAAACATATTTAAAATACATGCTAAAGACACTGCATCAAAAATAGATGTATGGTCAAGAAAAAAAGGAATAATATTAAATCAAAATCAAAAGGATGCTATTGCTTCAGCTTGTTATAGTTTTGGAATGGGATTCTTAAATAAACCTATATGTAATATGATAGCTCAAAATCCTAATAATCCTGCTATCAAAGAAACATGGGCTCATTTATCTGATCAACAAGGAAAAAGATATCCTGGACTTATCAAAAGAAGGAATGCTGAAGCAAATTGGTATTTTGGAATATATTCATAAAAAGATATGTTTGATTTTTTAAATACAATATATGAAAAACGTAATAGTGAGAAATCTGAGAATCTTGGAATAGAAGTATTTGAAGATAAAGATGGTCAAGAATACACTAAACAAAGATTTATTGATGGATTAATATCAATGTGTAATGGTTCTATGTTTGGTGCTACTGGACCTGCAGGTTCATGGATTCAAGCTATTCAAAACATGGGTAAATGGTATGAGCAAAATATACATACTTATCAAAACGGTTCTGATGGAAAAGCACATGGACAAAAAGGATGGTTCCAATGTCCTCTTATTAATGATAAAGTAGCAGATGATTGTTCTGGATTTGTTCAAGCATGTTTAAAATATTTTGGAGTTAATTGTCCATCAATAACAACTGCAACAATGCAAGAAGATCAATTTATGAATATGATGGAAAATTCAGGATTCAAACATTATACAGGAATATTCACACCAGGTAATTTACAAGAAGGTGATATAATATGTGGAAGGAAATCTACACATACAGAAATATATGCTGGTGATAATAAATCGTGGAGTTGGGGAAGTATACATGATGGATTAGGAAAACATCAAGGCATGCCAGCAAATTTTTGTAGATTAGATGGACGAGGAGGTTATATACATTGTTGGAGAAAAATATAAGACAAAATTAAATGAACTTTAATAATTTAGATTTATGTGGTTGTAAACCAACACAAATTGTTAATATAAATTTAGCAATAAACAAGATTGATGATATTAAGATATATGATAATTGTAATAATATTTATGATATGAATACTTTACAATATGCATATTCTGTTGATATGTTATGTTGGTCATGTTATTTATCTTATAATGATTTATTGACAAATATTGTTGAATTACATAATGATTTTTATGTACGTGTTAAAGTTCACGGAGATATATCAAAAATAGAATTGAATAATAGTCAATTCTTAGATTATACAACACAATTAGACTCTTCATTTAATTTTACATATTGCAATAACTCAACATCAAGTAATATATATAATCCTTATGCAAATATGGATTGTGCTATAGGTCTTTATCAAAATCTTTCAGAAACTGTAGCATGCATTACAGGAATTCCAATATATTATTTCAAATTATCTCCAAACGCTGGATCTAAAGATATCACATTCAAAGAATATGCATTAATGGATGTGGCATCTGTCAAACAAATAAAGCTAATAGTCAAAGATGGTCAAATGCCATCATCAAAACCAGAATTCAATGATTGGGGATTAGATTGGCAAACTGACTGGGAAACAGAAATATCAAAATCAATGTTTGCTACTGCTTTTGGTCCTACAGCACAACCAATGGAAGGTGATTTGATTTATATCCCTATGATGAAACGTATGTGGATGGTAAATGAAGCATATGAAGAGAAACGAGATGGATTTATGTGGGTAGCAACCACTTTTAAAGTCACATTGGTTAAATATCAAGAAAAAGGTTCATTAGATCTTGGTTCAACAGAAGACTTAGTAAGCTCATTTGTAAAAAATAAATATGAAGATTTATTTGGTGATGACAATGAAGATACTAATGGAAGTGGAGAAGAATTTACTAGTGGTGGAACGTTAGCTACACAAGATAATTTAGTTCCTATTTATGAATCTGATGCACAACGAAAATATATATCTGTAAATTCTGTAGAGACAAAAGATGAAGCCACATATTATAAAGGAACTGTAATATCGGATAAATTCTATAATTTTACAACAATAAATACTGATACACAAATTATTTATCAACAAAAATATTGTGGTGTTGATGGTACATGCTCTTTTATAATAAAACCTATTGCAACAATGAATTATAATGGAGATATTATAAAAATAGGAAATTTAAAAATACAAGTCAAACAAACACCACTTAAGACAATATTAAAAGTCAATAAAAGTAATAAATTAAAATTAGAATTAGATAATAATCAATGTTATTTTATATTCTTAAGATGGTCTAAACAATTAAAGATTGTAGAATTTTCTGCATCATTATATACGTATCCACAATCGGTTCCAATTTATAAACTACAATCAGGACATTATTATTATGATATTGACAACATCCAAAGTTGTACAGATATTTGGAACATAGAATTCTCGTCAAATAAAAAAGTTGATATATCATTACATGGATTCTTAGGAAATATAACAAATATCAAGTTATTTAATTCTTATAATGATAATATTAGTGAGATACTTCAAATGTACCCAACAAATAATACATTAATTATTAATGATACTGCAAGAAATATATTAGGTACCGATGGTATAAAACAAAGATAATCATGAAAGATTTAATTAATATTATACAAGAAAAACTAAAAATCAATTCAAAATCTAATATTTCTAATATAGATTATACCGATTGGAAAGAAGGAGATATTATATATTTCTACGGAATTAATAGAATTGAATTTTATGAAATTAAAAAAGTTTTAAGTAATAAAGAATTTGAATTGATAGAATTAGGTTTTAATGTTATATCCGGTAGTTTAAAATCAAAAAATTACATTATTGAACCTAATAAATCACAAAAAAGAAAAACATCAATTAAAGCACATATAAATTCTGATAAACAATTAGAAATAAAATTTAATGATTGGTTAACTTCTAAATCAAATGCTTATTTATATGAAGATGAACCAATAAAATATAAAGAATAAATTATGACAAATATTTTTTCAACATTAAACCAGTATATAAGGAATAGTATAGCACCAACATATGGTGATTTATTAAATAATACTAGTAAAGAAGATATGATTAAACGTACTCTTACAAGTGAAGAGTTAACATATTATAATATTATTAAAGAAACTGATATGAAGCGATTATGTATATCAGCAGGTAATAACAAGAATAACGATGTTATTATGGAGAATAAGATTGACAGATATGTTTCTGGTATAGGACAAGTACAACAAGTTATGTAAATCTATATATTATAAAATATGAAAAACTTAAGAGAAATCATTCAAGAAAAATTAAAGATTAATTCTAAATCTAAAGTATACTATGCAAAAGTTGGAGATATAATAGAAAATTATGAACTAAATGGTAAAAAATATAATTTAGTTTGTTGTATATCTGCCGATCAAACAAAAGATAATCAAGCAAGATTTATTGTTGATGATGTTGATTTTAAATTTGTATGGTTAACTGATCAAAATGATAATTGTAGACAAGATGTTAAAGATACAGAAAATGGAAAAGAAGATATTAATGGTAAAGAAAATAATGAAGCATTATTGAAATATTATTGTAATCCTAAAAAAGGAAAAAGATATTTTTGTGTTTCTCAAGAAATCTTAGAAAGATATGGAGATGAATGTTATCTTCCAGCTATAGGAGAATTAAAACTAATGCATGATAATTTAGAAAAAATCAATTCTAAATTAGAAAATAAGATAGCTGAAGATAATTATTATTGGAGTTCTACTCAAGCTAATATAAGTTTTGCATATACTCTACAAACTTATTATGGTGATATTGCTGGAACTAAAAAAATGCAAAAAATAAATGTACGTCCTTTTATACAAATATAATGTTTAATAAAATTGTGAAAACCTTAAGAGAAATTATTCAAGAAAAACTTAAAGTTGACTCAAAGACTAAGATTAATCAATACGAATATCATCCTAAAGATAAAAAAGAATTAAACGATATAATAAAACAACTCATTAAAGAACGAGGTAATAAGGCAGACTTAAATGATATTGATACATCAGAAATAGATGATATGTCATATTTATTTAATCTTACTAAATTTAATGGAGATATTTCTAAATGGGATGTTAGTAAGGTTAAAAATATGAAATTTATGTTTGCTAATTCTAAATTTAATGGTAATATATCGGAATGGGATGTAAGTAATGTTACTGATATGGATCATATGTTTAGCTATTCTCATTTTAATAAGGATATATCTAATTGGAATATAAGTAAAGTTAAATATATGATTTGGATGTTTTTTGATTCTAAATTTAATAAAGATATATCAAAATGGAACGTGAAGAATAATGTAAAAACTTTCGGTATGTTTGATGATTCACCTTTAGAAAAAAATCCACCTAAATGGTATAAAAAATAATAATATAAAATTGAATTTTTTAAATGATTTACTATATTAACAATGTAATTATTAAACATTTAAAATATGGATAATAAGAATTTTAATTTGGAAGCTGCTTTGAAAGGTGCAAATGTTCAGACTAAGTCTGGTAAGAAGGTTAAGGTAATTTGCAAGACTCGTGGAAAAATTCTTTGCCAAGTATATTCAAATCTTGGACCTCATTTGAATTCACAAGTTAAATATAATGAAGATGGTTCTCGTTGGTCACCAAATACTTCTTCTGTTGAGGACTTGGTAATGGCTTAAATTAAATATAAAATAAATATTATTAAGGTTGGACTAATCGTCCAACCTTTTTTATTTTTATATAAATAATTATGAATTTTAAATGTTGTCTTTAAATGTATTTGTTAATGAATCTTTATCCAATAAGCAAAAAGAACTTATTGGCAGGCTTTTCTCTATAATGTTTAAAGGTACAAAAATCAATAAAGAACAAATTGGTATAATATTAGGTAATTTAGATAAAGAAGAATTATTGGAAATATCCAAGTATTTTTCTGAAAATGAGTCATCTGATTATCTTGCTTATGAACCAAATGAAGATATGTTTATTAACTTTGATGATAATAAAGAAAAAATCATATCTCAAATTTCAGAATATATTAGTAAATTTAAAGTATGAATGTAATTAATTATATATTATTAGAAAAATTAAAAGTTAGTTCAAAAACAAAAGTAGATAAAGATGATAAATTAGAATATAAGATTCCAAAAGGTAATATTGCTCATAAAATGTTTAATGCCTGTATGGAATCTGAAAATAATCAAGATGTCTATAGAAGATATTTTGAACCTTTAGTAAAAAAATTAATTAAAATTCAACCAAATAGTTTACAATTATCTACTATTGAAACATCGACTGATTTAAGAGATTTAGTTTTGGAAAGTTGTACTAAAGCTAGATGTATTAATATAGGAGCTAATAATTATCAATTATTAAAAAAATATATCTTAGCAAATGTTCTTAAATCAATGACAGCGTATGATTATTATTTAACAAAAGAACAAGAAGACTATATGATTGAATGGGATTATTATAATGGACCAAATAAATTAGAATGGAATTAAAATAATAAATATAACTATATTAAAATATAATGAAAAGTTTAGATCAATTTATGATTGATGAAGCTCAATCAGAGCTTGATAAAGTTGATGGTAAAAAACCTCAAGTTGATTCACATAGTAAAAATAATGTCAAGTGGGCCGTTGATGAACCTAAGAGCAATGATGCATCTGAAAGTATTGATTTGAATTCACCAGACAATACTGATTCAATGGATGACTTGATTGACAAGTTTGATACTGAAGAGGATTTCTTTATTATTGGTCGCGCTGGTTGGGGTAAGACTTCTTTAATTAAGAGATTAGCAGAGAAATATAATAGAAAAGTAATTACTGTTTATCTTGATAAAGCAGAAGCTGTTGACTTAGGTGGTATACCTGTTCCTGTTAGATCACAAACTAAAGGTAAAGTAAAGAATGCTTTAGGAAAAGAAGAAGAAAGAGAGTTTGGTAAGCAAATGAAAGCATTACCTGAATGGGCTGCATTAATGTTAGAGAATACAGATGTTGATTTCTTATTATTCTTTGATGAGATGAACCAAGCAGCACCTGATGTAATGAATGCTCTTATGCCTATTGTACTTGAACATGAAATTTGTGGTATTAAGTTTGATAATTTCTTCGTAGGAGCTGCTGGTAACTTTGAAGATGAAAATGGTGCTGTTAGTGAACTTTCTGGTCCACTTAAGTCTCGTTTCAAACCAATTATTACATGGGAAGTAAATACTGATAGAGCATGGAAGCAAACATTCAATTATCTTCATAAGAAATGGGATAAAGTATTAGGTAAAGAATTAGTTGATGCATTTGAAGAAAGTGCTATGTGTTTTGAAAATCCTCGTGAAATTGAAATGAAGATTTTCCAATTCATTCATCGTATTAAAGTTAATGGTGGTGAAAGAAATAACCCAACAAAATGGTTAAGACGTCTTCAAAATTTGGCTAAAGATGATTTGACACGTACACAAGAAAAGGAATTGGAAAGACTTGCTGATGGTATGTACAATTTTGTTGCAGGTAAAGGTGAAGAAAAAGAATCTGGTCGTCGTGGAAAGAATTCACAACAAGTACCTAAGTCTATTCAAACATTCATTGAATCAGGTATGAAGAAGGGTTATGTTGCAGTAGATATGCCACAAAGCGATGGTACAACAAAGAAGATACGTTTTGGTGTATGTAAAGAAACAATCAGTGAATTAATTGATGAAGAAGAGTGCAATGCTGAAATGCTTGAACGTACAATTGCTAAATATGAAGCTAATGGTTTAACTTGGAAATATGATAAACCACAAGATTGGGCTAAACTTAAGTTAGAAGATCCAATGGATGATAAATGGAGCTTAACTGTTACATCTAAGACAAAAATCTCAGATGAACAAGATGAACCAAAACCAAGAAAACAAGTTAAAGATTAAATATTATGAATACAAAAGATAATATAATTTATTTCGATTCAGATAATGAGTTCTATGATTATTGTGTTGTACCGGAACTAGTTCCGGTACAATATATTGATTCTGAAGGTAATGAGAGATATTATAATAGTTTTAATTTTTCTTCAGAATATAATAAAGCAATTGATAATGGTATGCGATTTGTCATTAAAGATGAAGATTCAAAAATATATCAACATGGATGTGTATCATATAGGACAATTTCTAAAGATATACAAAATTTAGATCCATGGTATGATGATTATGATTAACATAAATAATTTTATATTAGAAAAGCTAAAAATCAATTCTAAATCACAAGTAATCGATAATCAAAAATTTACTGATAAAGAGCTTCGTGATGATTATAATGCTGTACGTGGTGCATATACTAAAGCACAAAAACAAGAATATGCCATTAAGTATGATATTATAACGAATAAATTTCGTGAAATTCAATTAGTTATATTAGATAAACTTAGAGAAAATCGTCATAATAAAAAAGAATATGATGAAAATGATGTTCATGATTTCTATAGAATGGATATTCCAGATACACCATATAAAAAATCTAAAGAATTTTTTGATAAAGAACCTATTGAATTCATAGAATATCTAAAATCATATTTTGAAAATGAATCAGAACATTTTAAAAGAGCTAGAGCATCATTTAGGCGTTTTGGTGGTTATCACGGTATATCAATGGCTGATAGACATCAATTAAATATGTATAATAATGTAATAAAATATTTAGAAGAAAATAAATGAAAACACTTATAAATATTATTAATGAGAAATTAAAAATTAATTCTAAATCTAAAGTTACTTCATTGACAAAAGATATTGCTAAATATTTGGGTATATCTGAAACTGATGCCGAAGTTATTGAATCTAAATATTTACATAAAGAATATTTTGATTTAGATAAAAATCATAAAAAAGATTTACTGGCATCAGAATTTGAATTGGTATTTTTATTAGCTACAATGTTAGTAGATGATAATGCAAAAGTTGATGATATTGAAAGGCTTGGTACTGTTGGATATAAAAAGGATATAGGTCCTTCTAATCCTTATGATTATTCTTGGTATGAAGAGTCATTCAGTGACAAAGATAATGATTATGAAGATGTATTAGAATATATACAAGAGCAATATAAACATAATGATAATTTTAATAAATTATTTAAAGAAGTTTATGAATTTTGTAAAAATAAAGGAATAAATGATCCAGAAAAAATTTTTGGATGGTATGATAATATTAATATAAATTATTAAATATGGAAATAAAAAGTTCACTGCTTAATGATAAAGAATTAGCTTTAGTTAAAGATAGTTTAATTAAAGTATCTGAAAAGGATGGTAAAGAAAAATTTAGAGTAAAAATGTTAGAGTATATTAATGATATATCTGATAATGATGATGATGAATTTTTCTTTGATATGATTGAATTTGTTCGTTTCTTAGATCCTTCTTCTTCAGATACAGCATATACAACTCCACATCATTTAATATATATGAATGCTCCATCTGGTGGTGATAATCCTATTGGTGAAAATGTGCGCAAATGGGATTTTATTTATGATCATGAATGCTTACACCAATTATGGGATACGTGGGGTGTAGAAAATAAAATTAAGGAAGCTGGTATCAAATATAACCATTATGTATTAAATGTTGCATCTGACTGTGTTATTAATGATTATCTTAGTTTTATTCGTAAAAAGGAAATACCAGATAATTTGATAACACCAGAATATTTGAAACAACAATTTGATGTTGAGTATGACAGAAAACGCGATACACAATATACTCTTTATTTGAAATTAATTGAAATTGCTGACAAACTAAAAAAGGATGAGAGATGTCAACAAAGTAATGATCAAAATGGAGGAGGTGATAGTCAAGGACAACAAGGTGGTAGTCAAGGACAACAACAAGGCGGTAGTCAAGGACAAAATGGTTCAAATGGTTCAAACGGTTCAAGTTCAGATGATAACCAATCAAATGAAAATAAAACTGCTGAAGATGCTCAAAAGTCAGCTGATGAAGCAAAGAAAGCAGCTAAAGAAGCTCAAGATGCAGCAGACAAAGCTAAAGCAAATGGTGATAAGGATGCTGACAAAAAACAAGAAGCTGCTGATAAAGCTAAAGAAGCAGCCAAAGAAGCACAAGAAGCTGCTGATAAAGCTAAAGAAGCAAAAGATAACGGAGATAAAGAAGGTGAAGAGAAAGCAGCCAAAGAAGCACAAGAAGCTGCCGATAAAGCAAAACAGGCTGCTAATGAAGCCACAGGAAATAAAAATGGAAAAAAAGGCGATTCCAATAATAAATCAGGTGGTGATGAAAAAAATTCTGGTGGCACAGGAGGAGAAGGAAATGATGAATCTAATCAAGAATCTGATGTTGATTTAGAAGAATTGAAAAAACGTGCAGAACAAACCATTGAAAAATATAAGAATAAAATCAGTGGTGATCTTGGTTCTTTCCTTAAAAAATGTCAATCTTCTTCTTTATTAAAAGAAACAGGTTTAGTTGTCCAAACAGATAAAGCAATATCACTTTGGAATCAACAACTTAATACATATGTTAAATCTTATGTAAAAAAGAAAGTATTCCAAAAACATAGAGAGTTTAAACGCACATATCAAAGAATTAAACGTGGTTCAGGATTTGTAGAATTTGGACAACCTATTCAAAGAGGAAAAAAACTTAAAGAAGATAAATTAGTTATTAATGTAGCATTCTATGTAGACCGTTCTGGTTCTATGAGTGGAACTATTGATAAAGTTTTTGATGCTGCATATATCATTGGAGAAGCACTTAAGAAACAATTTGCTAAAGAAAAGGTTGTAGGAAATATTGCATTCAAAATGTATACTTTTGATGACAAGATTGAAGAAATCCCATGGGGCAAAAAAGTACAAGCTAGAGGAGGTAATATGTCAATGCATCAATACCTTAAGAAAATTGAAGAACTTACAGGTGATTATATGATTAATATATTTATTACAGATGGTGAGTTTAGTGTTGATGCTAATGATGTTACAGATTTATTAAAGAAACTTGCAGGATGTCTTATTTATGTAACTAATACTCCAAGTGAATGTAGTACAGTAATGAAGAAATTGTCTAAAACTAATGCTACACAATTATTCTATATAGATGCAGATAAAGATTTCAATATTAAATAATGAAAAATTTAAAAGAAATTATACAAGAAAAACTAAAAATTGATTCTAAATCCAAGGTTACTAATACTTTGGATTTAGATGATTTTTCTAAATATATAGAAAGTACTTCTTTTGGTAAACCATTAACAGAAATAAAAAATAATAAAATACAAACAGGAAAGTTTTACGATATTTCTAATGATAGTGATGAAGTATTGATTTGTTTATTTCCACTATATATTACTATGGATAATGAACATTGTCTTGCTATTAGTATTATGTATGAAAACAATGAAAATGATGGTTCTTATTGTGTATTAAATTATGTAATAGGATCTATGAATAAATCTAATAAATTAAGAGTAGATAAATTAATATCTAGTAAAAAAATTCAAGATTTTAATGATGATATTAATTTTGATAAATATTTAAATATTATTGAAAAATTATATAATGCATCAAAAAAAATGCATCCTAATGATTTCTTATTAAAATATGAAAAAATAGTTAATGAAAACAATAAATAATTTTATAGTTGAAAAACTAAAGATTAATTCTAAATCAAAAATTAATATAATTAGATATCTATCAAAAGATGATGTACCTATAAATTTTACAAAAAACTTTAGTTGTAAAAATTCTGAAGATTTAAATAATATTGAAAAGGATATTGATTCGAGAAAACAAACACCACAGGAGTTAATTGATAAAATAACATATAAAGAACAATTATTTTGTTATTGGTATTTGTCAGTAATATGTGGATGGGAAGAAGCATATGATATATTCAGACAAGAAATTATTAATAAAGGATATGCAACAGATGATGAATTAGATGCATCAATAGTTAGTAGTTATAATACATTTAAATTTGATAAGCAAAAGTCAGATAATATGTTGAGTTATTTAGATAAATATGATGTAAAAATAAAATGAAAAATCTAAAAGAAATTATACAAGAAAAACTAAAAATAGGTTCAAAAACACAAGTAAGAACATATAAATACAGTCCTAAAAACAATAATGAATTAAAAGATATAATTAAAAACATTATTAAAGAAGAAGGACCTGATGCAAACTTAAATAGTATTGATGTGTCTGATATTACCAATATGGATGGGTTATTTAATATCACAGAAAATGGTAAACTTATAGAAATTGGTAATATTAAAGTAAATGATTGGAATGTATCTAATGTAAGAAGTATGCGTAATATGTTTTTAAAGTGCGCAACATTTAATTCAGATATATCTAATTGGGATGTATCTAAAGTAACAGATATGGGAGGAATGTTCTATGGTTGTAAAGTATTCAATCAAGATATATCTAAATGGAATGTATCAAAAGTTGAAATAATGGACGATATGTTTGGTGGTTGTAAGAAATTTAATCAAGATATATCTAAATGGAATGTAAGTAAAGTTACAAGTATGGAACGTATATTTAGTGCTTGTCATGAATTCAATCAAAACTTAGATTCTTGGAATGTTAAAGAAGATTGTGATACTGAATCAGCATTTAATTTTTGTAAATCATTAGTTAAAAAACCAAAATGGTATAAAGATGAAGAAGATTAAATATAAAGAGGCATATAATTATGATTGTTATTACACCAGAAACAGAAAATTGTAAATCAATATTTTTAGCAGGTACAATAGATAATGGTGATTCTGTTAATTGGCAAAAGAAATTGATAGAGAAATTTAAAGATATTGATATAAAGATATATAATCCAAGACGAAAAAATTGGAATAAAGATTGTATTAAAGAAGATTTAGAATATCAAATAAAATGGGAACAAAATAAATTAGATGATGCTGATTTAATTGTAATGGTTTTATCTGATAATTCAAAATCTCCAATTAGTTTATTAGAGCTTGGATTATATGCAACATCGAAAAAACTATTAGTATTCTGTACTGATAAATTTTATAGATTTGATAATGTAAGATTAACATGTGAAAAATATGATATTCCATTATTTACGAATACTAATATAAATTATATTTTTAATAAAATAAATGAATTTATTAAACAATGAAAGATTTAAGAACATTTATATGTGAATCATCTAATGAATTAATATCGATGATTAAAAGAATGATGGGTTCGGTTGATTATAATAAATTACAATTATTGTCAGAACAAGATCCAGATAAATTTGATAAACAGAAAGAAAACGAACTTTTAATTGCAAAAGATTTTAATGAAGGTGATTTTACAATTATTGGAACTGCTGAATATTATTCAAAAGTAAAAGATGGTGATTTTAATAAATTAAGTATAAAAGAAAAGAGTGAATTTGATACTCAAAATTGTGACTTAATTATTATGAAAAATGATAAACCTGTTTACTTTATTGATGTAAAGATATCTGATAAATATTTTGGAGCTATATCATTAGGATCATTAGTTAATTTCAATAAAGATGGTTATT
>Ga0310691_10003538_pt1 | contig 18598 bp, 20 predicted proteins | sample 176DNAGHGlowgp2_FD_203887 | JGI IMG/M metagenome (GOLD analysis project Ga0310691, IMG submission 203887) | Sheep rumen microbial communities from Palmerston North, Manawatu-Wanganui, New Zealand - 1766 DNA GHGlow gp2 (v2) (version 2) | ecosystem: Host-associated > Mammals > Digestive system >...
TAGAAGGCAATCTTCTTTGATATACTCTTCTTAGATTCTGACCTTCTTTCTCTAATTCAGAACCTATTAAACTCGCTAATCTGTTACTATTTCTTAGTGCATAAATAACTTCAGCACCATCCCCACCCCCTGCATTTATATGATTAGAAACAACTATTACACTAGGATCATTACCATAAAAACTTAAAATCTTATTAACCCTTTCAGTAGGACTCAATGTACTATCATCCATCCTAGTAATAGAAACAGGAATACCTAACTCCCTAAGCCTATCATACATATATTTAGAAATATCTAAAGTAAGATTCTTCTCAATAATACCATTACCATTAGCACCAGGATCAGAACCTCCATGTCCAGGATCAATAACTATCTTATACTCGTTCATAAAAACCTCCTCAACATATATTATGATAAACACCTATAACAGTTACAAAAAAAAGACTGTAATTAGTCTTTCTTACTATTTTCTTTTGCTTTTTTCTTTTCTTTCATTACATATTGAGTAATAGCAGTTTCGATTTCAGAAGCAGCACTAGATTGAACATTAGATAAAACAATATATTCTTTAACTGTATCAATTTCAATTCTAGCCCATATAAGTCCCATCTTAACCTTAATATCATTAAACAACTCAGGAGTAATCGCTAAAAAGAAATATCCAAACAATAATCTTTTTCTAGCAAACATAATTCTCCTATCAGTAATTGCTATAACATAAGTTGAAACAATATCATAAGAACTAGGTCCTTTTTGAGCAGCAAAAACATACTTAATTTTTTCACCATTATTTAAATGTTTTGCGAGCACCTTGCTATGAGCCTTTAATCTAAAAGCAATCGTTAAAGGAAATTTTCTTCTAAACTTCTTCGCTTGCCTATATATAAAATTAATCGCTTCATTCATCATAATTAAAACCTACTTTATAAATCCATTTTTCTTAAACAATTCAACATATCCATCATGATCAAGTTCACCATTAGCAGAATCAATAACTTCACTATTCTTAACAATAACTGTTAAAGGAGTACCCCAATCATTTTCATCTAAATAAGGCAAATACTTAGTAAACTTACCTCTTTCTTCATCACTTAACTTAGTAATATCCAAATAATTAATAGTAATTCCATACTCTTTAGAAATACCACTTAAAATTGGTTTAACCTTAATACAATGAGAACAAGTTGTTTGACCTAAAACTAATATCTTACTTTCACTAGATCTAACAACACTCTTATAACCATTATAATCAACATAATTTAAAGCCAATTTTGCATCTTTTGAAACAAAATCATACTTTTTCAAAAAATCTAAAAGATCAGTTTCATCAGTATAACCATTCAAAGAATCAACTACAACACCATCTTTAACAACTATTGTTAAAGGAGTACCAAACTCGTCACTAGCAACACCTATAGTCTTTAATAACTTATTAAAAGTGCTAGAAGTCAACTCATTTGTATTAATATACATATACTCAAATCCATATGATTCACTCATAAAATCCAATGTAGGTTTAAATAATTGACACCAACTACAATTATCCCTACCAATCATAATAAGCTTTTGCTCACTACCATTAAAAGCAGAATAAAAATCATTCAAATACTTCTTGCTCTTATGACTCTCATATAAGCTTCCTATAATAATCATTAATATAGTAACTACTACAATACCTAATAAAATAGATATTTTCTTTTTCTCATCCATAAATAACCTCCCTAGTGTTAAAACACTAAAATAATTATAACACTAAATCCAAAAAGAAAAAACAGTATTTTAACTATTTAATAAAAAATAAACAATAAATAGCCAAACAAAATGGAATAATACTACTTACCATAGTCCATTTTCCAATATTCCTTAACTCATTAATAGGAGTATTTTTTTTATAAGTTTTCCACAACAATAACTCACTGTTATGTCCAGTAAATATATATAAACCTGCAATAAAAATAAAAAATGAAAATACAAACATCAAAACAGAAAATCCCATAATACCACCTAATTTAATTATAACAAAAAATACAACATAAATGAAAAACAAAACAAATAAAAGAAACCCACAATTGTGGATTTCTTCTAACGGAAGCCGCCTCCACCGCCTCCGCCACCGAAGGAGCCTCCTCCTCCGCCACCAGATGAGAATCCGCCGCCTCCACCTGAATAGCTTTGAGCAGCACTCCTAGCAGCACTAGCAGCACTAACACCTGCATGTGAAATACTATTAACAAACATAAATGTTGTATAATCAAAATTATAATTACCCATATCTTCAATAACTTCTGGATATAATTTTTTAAACTTATCCATTACCCTTTCAGATATACCAAAAATCTGAGCATACATTAAATATTCATTCCATAGCTTTACTTCAATTGGCTCTTTCTTATCAATCTGTGAAAACTCATTCAAAAATTTCTTTAATCCTTTCATTTGAATAGCTTCTTCCTTCATAGAATCATCAATCAAATAAGAATTAACATTATACTTAAATAATAAGCCTTTCTCATTAGTAATTACCTTGATTTTTCCTTCTTTAACAAGTTCATCTCTCTCATACCTTAATACTTTATCAGACCAATCCAATATCTTAGAATAATGCTTTTTACACCATTTCTTAAATTCATTCTTTTCTAAAACATTATCGCCACTTGCTTCAAGCATATACCCATACAAATCCTTCTCATGTTGATTAGCATCTTCAGGTATATGATCAAAAACTATTACATCTTCCTTCGAATTTATAATTAATTTTTTCTTCTCAAGTGTATTTACTATAACGTTTCCATTATAAATCCATTTAAGTAATAAAACACCAAAAAAATCATTTTTTGATTTATTCAAACCATATGTATCTGCTACCCAAAAAGCACGATATATATCCTTGTTACATGGAATATCCCTAAAATTATTTATATCTTTATCACTAGGCAATACATTACCAGCATTTCCAAATAAATAGTTTTGCTTTTTTTTAGTTATTCCTCTAACAACAATTGTTACAATTAAAACCCAAACAGCCACCTGTATAATAGAAGGAATAAACATTATTAATATTGCAAAAACACTTAATAAAGGTGCACCTTTAGAAGTCTTAGAACCATCTTGAGCTAATTTCAAATAATAATCAAAATTATTATCCAACTCAGAAGATGTTTCAAAAGTACCCTTTGGAAATTTTGCTAATAAAGTTAAATATTCCTTTTTTGAAATTTTTCCATCACTGGTCATATAAATTGAACCATCTTTAACATAACATGGAGCACCTTTCATACCAAATCCCCATACATCTAAAGAATCTGGATAATAATATGGTCCACTAATCTTTATTGTTACATTTCCAGGCGCAGTGGAAAAATCATAAGGAAATAATTGCCAATATATAATATCTGCATCACTAATATTAGAAACAAAATTAGTTATCTCATAAACAATCTGATAAGTATGAGTACCATAACTACTTATACCAAATACAACATCCAATTCCCTACTATCAACCTTATATATACCTGCCTTATATGCCTTTGAAGAAATAGAAGCGTTTTCATTCCATTTTTCAACAACCTCATATGATTCACCATCCATTGATGCTTCGATAACTCTAATACTAGACTTACCTATATTGTAATAAGGATGCCATCCTTCAGTTCCCTGATTAACACTTGCATTCCAAGTTTCAGTTACAACAGCTGTACCATTTTTATCAATTTCAATATCCATATTAATTGAACTTATATTAGATGCAGAAACATCCAACACAGCAACAAATAGACAAAAAATTGAAAATAAAAATAATTTTACCTTCTTCATAAATTCATCTCCTAGAAAAAAAGGGAATTAATTAAAATTCCACTTTTACATTTTCTTTTTCGTTTTCTCCTGCTTCAAAGAATGTCTCAAGTTTAAATCCAAAAATTCCTGCCACTAAACTGCTTGGAAACATTTGAATCTTATTGTTATAAACCATAACTGAATCATTATAAAATTGTCTAGCATAACTAATCTTATCTTCGATTTCTTTTAAATCATTTTGAAGTGACAAGAAATTAGAATTTGCCTTTAAATCTGGATAAGCTTCAGCTAAAGCAAATAACTTTGTAACTTGCTTTGATAGTTCATTTGCTGATTCAACTTTTTCAGAATCAGTTTTAGCACTCGCATAACCATTACGAGCTTCCATCACCTTTTCCAAAGTTTCAGTCTCGTGCTTAGTATAGCCTTTTACAGTTTCAACCAAATTAGGAATCAAATCATATCTCTTCTTCAATTGAACATCAATTTGACTGAATTGATTTTTTACCTTGTTTTTTAATGAAACCAAAGAATTATATACTCCTATAAACCACAATAAAACAAGAACTACAACAACAAGAATTACTATTAACAATACTGACATAGTCTCTCCACCTTTCTAATACTAATTATACCATATTTACAGTTTTTTTAAAGAAAAATTTATATATTTATATCAATAAAAATATTCCGATTTATTTATCTATTTCATTAATAAAGTCTTTTATTATTTTTACTAATTCATTAGGTTTTTGTTCAAAAATATAATGATCACCAGATAATAATTTAATTTCAGTATTACCCATCAAATCAGTATATGGTATTATTTGTTCCTTTTCTATTTCTATATTTTGTTCAATCATTTGTGATATTTTATCATCTGATGGCATAGTTGTAATTGTTTCTAATCCTAATTCTTGTTTTCTTTTCTTTACCCATCTTAAATCTTCTTTTACTTCTTCAATAGTTCTAGCACCACGTGATGACTCAATATATATTTTTGGTATATTATTACTCTTAATACTTTGATAAGCTTTATTGGTATTATTGTTCTTTTCTTTTATTTCAGAAAGTGGTGCTTTATTCATACTTGATTTTATATTTAAATAATCAGTTAATTTTTGCTCATCTTTAGCATATTCACTAGGAAGTGGATCACTCACATCACGAATACTGAATCTTTGTAGACCTAATCTACATAAGAAAATATCAAAATAATCAAAAAAACTTACATTATAATCTTCTTCCTCATAAATATTCAATCCAAGTGGAGTTCCATCTACAAATATAACTCCTTCAATTTCCTCAGGATACATACTTTCCCAATATGTTGCATACGCTCCACCAATTGAATGTGGCATAAGAATATACGGTCCTTCTATTCCTGCACTTTTAAGAGCAGTTCTATAATCAGACACTATTTGTTCTACTGTTTGTATTTTAGAAGTATCATCACTATATCCATAACCTGCTCTATCAATATAAATTAATTCATAATCATTTATTAATTGTTCATTTACAAAAGACATTTCAATACTATAATTATGAACACCCAATCCTGAAATTCCTATTAATTTATGTTTACTATTCTTATTACCAATTCTATAAATATTTATGTTATAATCTCCTGCTGAATATTTATCAATATAACCCAATTTATTAAGTTCATTATACTCATTATTACTTTTTATTTTGTGTACAATAAATATAACAAAAACCAACAACAATAAAGTAATAATAATTCCTAACAAAATTTTTAGAAATAATTTTATTTTTCTATTCATGATAAACACCTCTATCATATCCATTATACCATAAATTAATAGTTTTGGATTCTAACAAAAACGTATGTAAAACGTATGTAGAGGCACTTTTTCGAAAAAAATTACAACTTTTTAAAATAAAGAAAAACTCGCGTTTTCCCTTATTTTATGTGGGTTTGCGAGTTTATTTACCACAACATTGCTTATATTTCTTACCACTGCCACATGGCCCTTTATATCCGGGATTTTGGGAGCTTTTGGGAGCACTTGGCGCGTTAATTCAGCATTTGGTTGCACTTGGGAGCACTCCGTAGCACTCGCAAACCTAGCAGAACTTATCTAAAAACTTATCTAAAATTTTTTTATTGTAAGTTATTACAATTTTTAAATAATATTAATTATTTTGCTTTAATAAATCTCTTTCTTCTTCTATTTTACTTTTATCATATCTGATAAATAAAGGTTCTATTTCTTTTGATAATTGAACACCATCTAATTTTTGATAGTTCCAACTATCAATATTACTATTTAAATATTCCTCTACTTTTTTAGTTGTTTCAAATAAATATGGTTTAAGCAAATTATTTATATTAAATATAATATTACAACAATTATATAAAATATCTTCACATTTACTTACATCATCTTTTGCTAATTTCCATGGCTCATTTTCATCAAAATATTTATTTGAATGATTTATAAAATCAAATATTTTTGATAAACCATCTTTTGTATCTCCATTATCAATATCATTTCCTACAATATCATATAATTCTTTTAATTTGGATTCAATTGTTTCATCTACTTTATTACTATTTAATTTACCATCAAATGATTTATTAATAAATTGAAGTGTTCTATTTACAAAGTTACCCCACTTACCTAATAATTCCCCATTAATAGAATTAATAAATCCCTCATATGTAAAATTAAAATCTCTTGTTTCTGGATTATTAATACTAAAGTAATATCTAATAGCATCTACAGGATAATTATCTAATAAATGTCTTAATGTAATGTAGTTTCCTTTACTTTTTGATAGTTTTTCTCCCTCAATAGTTATATATTCATCTGATATTATTTTATCAGGTAATCTATAATTATCATTAGTTGCTAATAATAATGATGGAAATATAACTGTATGGAATGGAATATTATCTTTAGCATGAACTAAGTATATTTTACTGTCATTGCCTTTCCAATAATCTTCCCAATTTAAATTATTACTTTCCACGTATTTTTTACTTGCTGTTACATACCCCCATACATTTTCAAACCAACCATATAGTTTTTTGTCTCTAAAACCATCTATAGGAATATCTATACCATAGTTTAGTGTTCTAGAGGCACATCTATCTGGTATTCCTTCTTTTAGGTATCTTTCAGTAAAATTAACAGCATTTTCTCTCCAAAGATTTCTTTTTGAATCTAATAATTTCTTTATATCATTTTGAAAATTTGATAGTTTAAAATAAAGATTTTTATTCTTTTTATATGTTGTCTTATTACCACATATAGCACATTTAGTTTCTTTAACTTCATTTATTGTAAGTAAACTTCCACATTTTTCACATTCATCGCCTTTTATTTCAGCACCACATTTAGGACATATACCTATAATGTATCTATCTGCCAAAAATAATTTACAGTGATCACAATATAATTGTTCCTCCACCTTTTCTTCTAAATAACCATTGTTGTAGTATTTAACAAATTGTTCTTGAACAAATTTTTTATGATAAGTATCATCCGTTCTATTGTATAAGTCAAAGCTTATACCAAAGTCTTTAAAGTCTTTCGCAAATGAAACATGGCATTCATCTACTATTTCTTTTGGACTTTTATTTTTTTGTAATGCTTTTACCTCAGTTGGTGTTCCATGACAATCAGTTCCAGATACTAATATTACTTTATTTCCTTTAAGTCTATGATATCTAGCTATAACATCTCCTGGTAAACTACTTGCTGCATGGCCTATATGGAGTTCTCCATTTGCAAAAGGCCAACTAATTCCAATTATAATATTCATATTATCTCCTTCTTTCTTTAAATAAAAAACCTCTTAGAAACACTATTGTCCCTAAGAGGTGAAATATTCACGTTACCACTCTTATTTAATAATACATTACTGTACTAAACTCACTAACCTACTTATGTCTATGCATAGTTATAGGTATCTGCTATAACGGGCATTCCCGTAATGACCTACTAAGAGTCTTTCAGTCATTCGCCTTGAGGGCCATGTTCAAAAAATACTTACATCCTCTTTTTCACCTAACAGAGTTCTCTAAAATGCTTTATATTTTTCTACTCTTCCTCGCAATGGCTTTGTGAATGAGTAAATTATAGCACTTTTCTTGTAATATTGCAAATTTCACCAAAAACTTATCTAATTTTATAACCATTTTTCCCTTATTCTATAAGGGCTTGAACCACTTTCAAAATTTTGAAATACTTATCTAAAACTTATCTAAAATTTTTAAGTTGTAATTTTTTACAATTTTTGAGTATTGCATAAAAATAGCGTAAACCCTTATATTACTTGGGTTTACACCGATTTTAATCATTATTTACCACAACATTGTTTATATTTTTTACCACTGCCACATGGATGCGGTTTTTCGAAGTTTTGAGACTATGAAACTTCATAAAGCCTTATAAAACCTCATAAATGGACTTTTGAGAACGTTTGAGAACGTCCGAGAACTCTACCAAAAAGTATGTAAAAACGTATGTAAAATTCAAAAATGCACTTATTATATTTTTAAAGTTTCAGCTAATACTAATTCTGCCTTTTTTACAAAATAATTTGAATTGTCTATTGACAAATTATATTTATTTAAATCTTCTTTTAGTTCATCTATTGAATTGTATTTTCGATTTATATGTTCACATTCAGATTCCATTTCTATAAAAATATACTTATCATTTACTAACTGAACAATTAATTCTGATTCTTCATTTGCAAACACTACACACTTATCATATATTTTAAACAGTTTTTTATAATTAATGGATTTCATAAATTCGATTGCTTTATTAATGTCTGTAACTGGGCATTCAACTTTTCCTTGTTCTATTATGTCACCATTAGGAGCATACTTTTTATATTTGTAAAGCAATTCTTTTTTTATACTAACTATATCTCTAACCAAAATACACTTTTGAAGAATTTCTAATTTTGAGAGGTTTGTTAAGTTAACATCATTGCTAATCATATAATCATCTTTTAGTTCATATTCTTCAATTAATTGAAAACCACTTTTTTCTAATTCTTTTTTTAAAGTATTATAATCAACTTTTACCAATACTGTTATTTCAGTTTCCATTTTCATAATAATCAGCTCCTATTACTATTATATCATGAATTTTTATAGCTTTTGTAAAGAACTAAAAGGACATGGATCATTTCACTTGTAAATCCTTATAAATAAAGGCTTTGTTCATTTCAAAGTACTAGCTACATACGTTTTATATACGTATGTAAAACGTATGTAGGGGCACTTTTTAAAGAAAAATTACAACTTTTTAGGAAAATAAAAAGCCCACAATTCCTTTATTTATGGGCATCTGTGAGCTATTTACCACAACATTGTTTATATTTTTTACCACTGCCACATGGCTGTCAATGTTTAGTGTTTTTACCACTGTCCTTTTGCACTTTTCCTTATATTACGGCACTTTTCTCGTTAGTTCTTACTGGTTCTAACCGGCTAAGTTTACTCAAAATGGTTCTAAAAATGGTTCTAAAATTGCTATTTTTCCACATCTTTTTATTGTTATCTTCATATACAACATATCACTTTATTGCTTATAAGTCCACATAACTTGACTAATTTTTGATTAAGAGTGATATATATTAGGACTTTATTTGGAGGTGTATAATGAAGTATATTATTAAGCAGAAGAATCGAGTTGAATGTATAAGCAGGAATGGTGATTATCATGGCTTCTTTATTATCAAAAATGTTGATATTGTCTTGTCTGCTAAAAATCCAAGAGATCTAGAAGTGCTAATGAAATTTAGACATAAGATTGAAGAACAAATAGTTGATTATTTAAATGCTAAGGCATACAAAAAATAATATCAAAAGCTACCACTTAAGGTAGCCTCTTTTTTTCTATTAATTGCTCTACTTTTTCTTTAATTTCTGATAAAAAGTTCAATAGTTTATTATCATGGATTAGCCATTTTTCTCTAAGTATGGAAATTAGATGTTTTGCTTTATCTTTAGCCTGTAAATCTAGATAGTTCTCTATATCCATGCTTTTAATACCATTATTATCATATATTTTAAAGGATAAATCACTTTTATCCTCAATCAGCTTATTTATTGCTTTATGCTTATCCTGATGATTTTTATCCTCATCACAGTCGTATATGGATAGTGTATTAATGCCTATTTCTTTATATATTGCAAGATACCATGGAATAAAACATTTTCCATAAATTACAATTGTATTAATATTATTTTCATAGTAAAAATCCGGATATTTCTTTATAAAAAATTTAAATATCTCATCTTCTGCAATTCCCTCACCTAATATGACTATATCAGCAAAAACACTACGAATAATATCCTCTTTAATAATTGATTGAAAATAATTGCTTGTCATATCTTTAATTCTCTTGTAAGAATCCATCATCAATGAAGTATCATTGTATATGTTTATTTGGCTAGTTAAGTTTGTATAATAATCATCTGTGTTTAATGGATATATTTCTCCATTTTTCATTCTTACTACTTCAGATAAATCTTCAATAAAATATTTTAGTATTTCAGGAGAATGTGTTGCTATAACAACTTTTATTCCATGTTCAGAAATATTGTTTAACGTTCTTGCTATTAATGGATATAAGGATGGATGCAAATATGACTCTGGTTCGTCAAGTAGCAACCATTTATATTTTGTGCTTTTTTTACTTTTTAATATGTTTTCAATCATTATTAGTTGTCCTAATGATTTTTCCCCTGAACCTGGATTAGTAAATTTATTGTTTTTAGTTTTTGTATCAAATTTAAGCAATCCCTTATAACTGTTTGCACTTTTTTCAACACTTATACTAATTCCATTTAATGTATTATCAATATCTAGATCATTTATTATTTCATCTAAAACATTATTTAGTTTATCTATCCCAATTAATTGTGTAATCCAATCAATTAAGGTAGTACTATCAGTTGAATTTTTCATATTTTCATCTGGCTTAGTTTCAGAGTCAACATATATTACGGAATTTTTTATTTCTTTATCAGTATTTAATTCTATTAATTCATGAGTTTTCCCTTGGGAATTTGCTCCCACTAAAGCTATTCTCTTTTTGTTAGTATTTACTATGTATTCTTTTAGTTTAGACATTAATTCACTTTCCTTTCTTGCTATTGTGACTAATGCCCTTTTTATTCTATTTTAATTGCTCGATTATTCCATGCTCTAAATCATCTATGTTATAAATTGTATCCATTTCATTAAATGTTTCTTCAAGATTCTTTCTAGCACTTATCCATCCTAATCCATCAGTAAACCATATGAATGTTACTCCATTTACTTTCTTTGATTCACTTGCTAACATTTTGTAACTTCTGGCAGTTTCATTTAATTTAGAACCACCACCCGAATAAAAGTTAGTTTCAATAACATAAACTTGCTTATCTGTCTTAATTACAAAGTCAAATCTTTTAGTTGAGACATTGTTTCCTGACATTGCTGATAAATCTAAATTCCATTTCTTTTCTATATCTGCTAAATACATTTCTTTAAAGTAATTAACATCTTTTTTATATCCTGCTTTCTTAATGTATTCTTCAACAAGATTTTCCATTAGATGTCCACCACGATTCTTTCTACCATTAGAATCTAATCCGACTTCAATTCCTAATACATAGTCATATAGGTTATTAATTATATGATTTTGTAGTAAATCAAAAAGACCACTCTTTCTCATAAAATCTATGTATTCAGGAACAGAATAAACCATCTTTCTAAAGTCAAATAAATACTCATTCATTTCATCTTTAATAAATATTTCTCTTGAACGAACGGCTAACAATAATGGTATACATTCTAAAGTTTCGGGATATTTGATTAATATTGTTTGGAAATCATTTTCAATATCCTTACTGCCTATTAGTGAATTTAAAATATTAAGTTCTACTTTTAGCTTATCTACATTTCTATAAATCTTTTCAAAATCAACATAGTAAGTATAATCTGATATGCTTGATTTAAATTTACTTAACCATTCATTAAAATCTCTTTTCATTTAGAGTCACATTCCTTTCTTCTTATAGTTAAATCTAAATATTCTTTCTCTTTATCAATCCCTATATATTTTCTTTTTAGTCTACTTGCTACGATTCCTGTTGTTCCACTACCATTGAATGGATCAAGTATTAAATCATTTTCATCTGTTGATGCAAGTATTATTCTCTCTAGAAGTGCTATTGGTTTTTGAGTAGGATGTTTACCACATTTCTTTTCACTTGGCTTAGTCAATGATGTTTCCCATACATCTTTCATTTGTTTTCCATCATTTAATTTTTTCATCACATCATAGTTAAATTTATGTTTAGCTTTTTTTATGTCTTTTTTAGCCCATAAAATCGTTTCGGTTGAGTGAACGAAGGCACGACAGCTAATATTAGGTGGAGGATTTAATTTCTTCCATGTGATGTTATTAATGACCTTAAATCCCTCTTCTTCGAGTGCCATACCAATTGAATAAATATTATGCATCGTTCCACTTATCCATATTGTTCCATCATCTTTTAAAACTCGCTTACAGGCTCTTATCCATTTCTTATTAAAGTTATGTTTTTCTTTGATGCCTATCTTCTCATCCCATTCGCCTTTTTTTACTGATACCATTTTACCAGCACTACAAGTTATTCCATCTCCTGATAAGAAGTATGGTGGATCTGCAAATATCATATCAATACTTTGTGGCTTCATTTTTTTCAATAATAAAAGGGCATCGCCATTTAGTAATTTAAAATCATCATCTTCGTAGTAACAATCCTTACTCATGTAATGCACCTCCTATTTATATTATACTGTGTTTATTCTTCAAATCCTCTTTTATTTTCGTAATTTGTTATAATTACTTCTTCTACTTTACCTCTCTTTTTTCCATTTGCATTTATATTTCTTTTAGCTTCAATTACATGAATGTTAAAATCTTTATATAATTCTTTGATTAATGTAGTATTGTGATTTGAAAGCATTACATAACAACCTCTATCAGAAAGTTCTTTATAAACTCTTGCAAGTCTTTTTTGTTCTTCTTTTCCGAATCCATCTTCTGTATAACTATTAAACGTTGTTGTATCAGAATCATATGGTGGATCAAAATAAATGAAATCGCCTTTTTTAGCATCTTTTACTGCTTCTTCAAAATCTACACTTAATATCTTAACATCATTCATTGTTAAATAATTGCTAACTGTTATTAGATTTCCACCCTCGTAAGTATTTACTTTTAATTTCTTACCGAATGGAACATTAAATTCATTCTTGCTATTTACTCTATATAAACCATTAAAACAAGCTTTATTTAAATAAATTGTTCTTCCTGCTCTTGTATAGTCTGATAATCTATTAAACGATGCTTTGTTTCTATCTTTATTTCTTATTTCATAATAGAACTCTTCGCTATGATTTGTTTCATAACTATTTAAAACATTGCACATCTTTTTAAATTTATCTTCATTACATAAAACATTATAAACATTTATTAATTCTTTATTGTAATCGTTTATTACGGCTTTCTTTGGTGATAATTCAAATAATAAAGCTCCACCACCTACAAATGGCTCATAGTAAGTATTAAACTCATCAGGTGCATATTTTAATAGCTTATCAATTATTTGCCTTTTACCACCAGCCCATTTGACAAATGGTTTTCCTTTTATCATTATTATCTACCTCCAAGTTGAATATATATTTATTATATCATCAAACCAACATTTTTCCTACAAAAGTAGACATTATTTATTTATTTTTCATATATACTTGTAATATTTTCAATTTAGAGTGATTAATACAACATGGAGGTGTTTATGTTAAGAAAATCTACTGATGAAGATATTAGTGATGAAGAGTTAGAAACTATAATAAATCCTTTTTATGATAACTATCACAACTATGTAGAAGAATATGTAATGCCTGAGGTTATTGCTTTTTATATCGCTAGTTCTTTTTATAGGAATGCTATGTGGGAAGCAACTTTCTTACAGCACTATAATTCAGCTTCTGATATGTTTAATCTATATGATGAAGATTATGAGAAAACTAAAGCAGAAGTGATTAAATTATTAAGGATTAAATATTCTTTAGAGATAATTAGCGAGGATCCATTAGATCTAAAAAAAATAGAGTATTAGCTTAACCATTATAGGTTCTAATACTCTTTTTATTTGATTTCACTTTTATTTCCTTTCATAGTTTTCCAAAAAACTCACGGAAAACTTATAATTGTGTGAATATAGGTGGGCTGTGGGTGTGGAAAAAAACTTATTTTTTAGTCATCTACCCTCGGGGGGGAGTCTATTAAGCTATGTAATTCTTCAACACTTATAAATCCTCTTTCTGCATCCTTATGATGTACTGTGCATAGTGTTATTAAATTATTATTGTCAAGTCTTTTATCATAATCTTTATTTATTGGTATGATATGGTGTACCTGAACATCTTGATAAATAAATCTACCATGTTTTAAACATACTTGGCATAAGTATTTATCTCTTTTCTTTATCTCTTCTCTTTTCAGTATCCACTTATTGCTATTTCTAAAATGATATGCCCTGCTATCTTTCTTGTATTTTCTCTTGCACATTTGATCTTCTTGATGTATTCCACCACATACAGCACATGACCTTAACATTCAATCTTTAACCTTTCTTGATTCTGTATTTGCGATTGCTTATATTTCTTCATGTACTCTTGCATATCCTCTTTTAGAAACGATGGTATTATTCCATTATCTAACCACATCATAGTTTTATCTAGATTTCTCCTAGCTTGTTCATCTGATAGTCTTTCTACTCCACGATGAAAATACCCATCATCATACATAAAATTAATTAAATCAAGTAAGTTACTTTTATTTAGCTGTGAACATTTATTATATAATTCATTTGCATTAGGCATATATTTATTCTCTTTGGATATTTCTTTAACTGCCTGATTAAATGTATCTACTGTAATTTCTTCAAACATTTCATACCATAATGATAATTGTTCGTTTGTAAATTCTTTAAGATAAAAACTGCTTAATTTCTTCATACCACTAATAAACTCTAATTTCTTCATTATTGTCCTCGATTCCGTTTATTTCATTTTCTTTTCTTATTCTTATTGCCTCTTCTATTTCTGCAAATGATATGTCAGTTAAAGTTCTCTTTTTTGGTGCTTGACTTGTATATAATTTAAAATCATCTCCAAATAGTTTCTTAGGATTTAAACCTGATTGATATTTAGTGTTTAACCAATCGCTACATTTATTGTCTATTGCTCTTATAAAATCTTCATATTTATAGCCCTTATCTAGCCACTTAAAGATTAATTCTTTATATTCTTTTTCACACTTAAAAGTTGATCCGGTTCGTTTATTTAAATAGTTAATAACTTTTTCTGCAATAATATCTTTGTCTGTAAGTATTTCAGCATCAGCTACTACTAAATCGCAATTATCTTTATCTAATTCTATATTGTCTTCTTTATTCTTTTTTTCTTTTTTCTTATTTCTAATTTCTTTTTCTTCTTTTTTATCTTTCTCTATATCTATCGGACAATCATCGAGACTATCATCAGGACAATCATCGGGACAATCATCAAGACTTTCGTCTCTAATATCCTCTTTATTAAAGTTTTTAGAATTTCTATTAACTTCTTTTTTAAATGCCTGTCTTGTCATACTCTTAGTCATCTTAAGAGCATCTCTCATAAAATAGCATTCATTATCTTTTTTTACTATTACTCCATACTTTTCATATTTTTCTAATGCTTTTTTAATAAAGGATTCTTCATGCCAAGTTGATCTAGATAGTCTTTTTAAAGACAATGGCTTTAATTTGCTTTCGTATTCTTCAGCCAAATACCCTTTTTTATTTATTGTTAAGAATAAAAGTTGTTCATAAAGAATAATATACTCGAATCCATTCTCTTCTTCAAAAAAATGCATTACCATATCTTTGCTCCAAAAACTTACAGGTAATTTTATAAAATATAATTCTTTATCAGTTGCATCTGTAATCATGTATATTTAATATAAAAGTGAAATTTATTAAATTATTTTTCATATGAAGCCACCTCGCGAAGATAATCAATATTAATATTAAAATACTTTAACACCTCTGTCATAGGTACTAATCTTCTATTTCTAACTCTCTTATCTCCATCGTAATAATCAGCTATTATTTCATTTCTAATAGCATAAGCTTTATTTCTACCAACACTTCCAATAATCATGATGTCTTTTGCATTAGCCCATTGATTTGAGGCTATTGCTAGCAATTCTTTAGCATTTAACTTATTACTATCCATTTGTTATCATCCCTTTCTTTATTATTTTAAAGTTTTAAAGTTTGCTAGACCTTTTTGATTAAACATTTTTTCAGCATTTTTTATCGCCTCCTATCTTACTACATCTACATTTTACATTTTAAATGGAATATTGTAAAGAGTTTTTATTAAATTTATTACATTTTTACAGAATAAATGTATTTTTAGTTGACTTTTAGGTAAGTTTAGGTGTATATTGGTATCAGAGGTGATAACGATGGATAAAAAATTTCCAGATCCTAAAAAGAACTTTTCAGAAAATCTTAAAAAGTTAATGAAAAAGAAAAATATTTCTAGAAAACAATTATCTCAAAAGCTAGATATTAAATATACTACTATTTGTGAATGGATTAAAGGAACAATGATGCCACGATCTGAAGCATTATCTTCACTTGCTGAATATTTTGGAATAACTGTTTCCGAATTATTAGCCGATGAAGAGACAACTTCAAGTTTTATTAAAGCTCCACTATTAGTAGTTCTTAATGAAGAATCATTTGAAGATAATTTAACAAATCATAATTACGGTTATGTTCTTACAGATAAAGAAAATCAATTTGCTATTAAGATGTATACAAGAGTCAATATTAATATGACACAAGCTAATACAGGGGATACAATGATTTTTGAGAAAATAACTATTAATGATTATAGTGAATTAATTGATAAAAACCTTTACTTTATAAGAAGAAATAATAATGAAGGTGAAATTGCTATGTATATGAAAGGTGGAAATAATGATCCTGGTATGTTTATGCCTATTATGAATAAAAACGATGACTTTTCTATAATTGATATAGCAAAGGAAAAAAATTTAGAAATATATGGAAGAGCCTGTGCTCTAAATAAAACATTATAAAAAAAAGACCTACTGCTCGAACAGTAAGTCAAATGGATAACCACAAAAGTCTAGCAAACTTTAAAACAAATCCTGAAAGGATCGTTATAATTGGCTTCCAAGTACATTATATCACTTTTCAGGTACTTACACAATAAAAGTAAGAAAGGAAAGTGATTTTATTATGCCTATTTCTAAATCTAAAACACCTACTAAAGATGGTAGATGCTGGTACTTTAGAGTATGCTATAAAGATGAGTTTAACAATAATCAACGATATCAAAGTAAAAAGTATATGACTAAATTAGAAGCAAAGGAAGCTGAAGCAGAATATATTAGTCAAATGAAATCTGATCCTGTTAAAGTTCCTGAGAAAATGACACTTGAAGATCTATGGGAGTCATTCATTGCTTATCAAGATGATAAAGTTAGAATCAGTACTAAAGTTGGTTATAGATATGTTGAAAAGCACTTTAAAGAATTATTTAAGATAAAATGTGTTGATTATAATATTCATCATTATGAGGCTTGGAAGAAAGTTATGAACTCTAAAAACATGAAAGATGTATCTAAAAATGATGTACTTAAAACATTTAAAGCAATGCTTCATTATGGTGTTAAGATCTATAATTTTAATTTTAATCAAGTTCTTGCTCTTATGGAAAAATTCAAATCTCCTGGAGAAAGAAAAAAAGAACAAAATTTCTATGTATTTAAAGAATTTGAGCAATTCCTAACTGGAGAAGATGAGCCAAGATTTATTATTCTATGGAAAACTTTATATTACTGTGGATTAAGAATTGGTGAAGCTAGAGGATTGCAATGGAAAGATATTGATTGGAAAAAACGAACTATCTGGGTTAATAAACAAGTTCAAAGTATTAATAATTATTCTTCATCCTACTTTATATGTGATACTAAAACTGCTACAAGTAATAGAAAGATTCCAATGTGTGATGATCTATATGATAGTATGAAAGAATACTACGAATCTGTTAAGCAATTTAAAAACTTTAACGAAGAGTTTTATTGCTTCGGCGAAGACAAAGGTATTACTCCAATTCCATACTCTACTGCTAGGAGAAGAAAAGTTGTAGTTGCAGAACGAGCTGGTGTTAAAGAGATAAGACTACATGATTTTAGACATAGCTGTGCTTCACTACTAATTAACAGTGGTGCTAATATAAGTGTTGTTTCTAAATACTTAGGCCATTCAGATATTAATGAAACACTTAATACTTATTCTCATATGTTTGATAGTGCATTAAATAGTGTTGTTAATGTAATGAATAATCTTAGGACAAAATAGTGGCAGAAATGCCTTTTTTTGTGCCTTAATGGTTCTAAAAATGGTTCTAGCTATAATTATCTTAAAATAATAAATACTGCTTACAGGCTTTAATTATGGGCTATTAGTGGCTATTAAAAATAACAATGTTTATATTTTCTACCAGAGCCATTCTGAAGTAAGAAATTAAAAAAAGTAAGATCTCTCCTACCTTTAAACTCAGAATATCTTAATATTCTGATCGTTTTATTTTTCTCTTTTTATAAATAATATTATTAATATAGCTGTAATTACAATAATCAATAATGGTGCTATTCTAAAAAATGTCCACTCAAATGAATGCCATAATGT
>Ga0310691_10003539_pt1 | contig 18592 bp, 44 predicted proteins | sample 176DNAGHGlowgp2_FD_203887 | JGI IMG/M metagenome (GOLD analysis project Ga0310691, IMG submission 203887) | Sheep rumen microbial communities from Palmerston North, Manawatu-Wanganui, New Zealand - 1766 DNA GHGlow gp2 (v2) (version 2) | ecosystem: Host-associated > Mammals > Digestive system >...
ATATATTAGCACTCTGTATAGTTAAGCCTAACTAACTCTATCTCTTCTATTTTTCTAAAAATCTCCCTCTGCAAGGATATTATATACATCCACCCATTTCCTGTCAACTACTCAATTTTATTCCCCATATACCCCATTTTTTGATTTTTGGGGATTATTTCGGAATGGAATATAGATTTATCCCCTTCTTATACCCCTTTCTCTTAACTACTCCACCCCATATTCTACCACTTCATGATATATACACTCCGTTATCATTTACCCACTCTTCCCTCCCCTATCTGATGATCCATACTCTACTCCTGCTGCCTATAGACACGTTCTACTACCCCCATATACAACCACTACCAATACTCCGCAAACCATTGTCATCACTACATTTTTAGACATACAGATACCCCTTTTTTGTTTTGAAAAGTGGAGAGAGGGGTAAGTTGGTAAGTAGTACAGATGTCCTATTCCCCCGGGGGTATATTTGACGCTCCGGGAGTAGAATTCAACAAAATAACTATTTTGTCTATAAGGTTACAAAAAGTAACAAGCATATTGCACAAGATCCATACCCTGGTTTTGTGCAACATGACAAAAGTAGTGGAAAGCTGCGAAATTGATAACAAACAGTATTGACAATAGCGGCGTAAAGGCTTATCATGCGGACAAAAGGAAATACTGTTGCGAATTACGGAAGGCTAAATAATTCTAAAATTTTAGAATGTTTAAAACCCTTGTATTTCCTCATTATCCCCTATTCCATAGTGATCCATAGCAATCCATAGCAAAATAAAAAAGTCCCGGCCAGTAGCTGCAACTGCTGGCCAGGACAACCCCACAATCAAATTATCATAGGCAACCAACCACGGACAAATTGAAAGAGAGGTATATTTATTATGGCAAAGAAAAGAGAAAATGTCAAGAGGATCAGCAAGGCGGATATCTATGGTGAATTCGGTATCCAGTATCAGAACGGCAAGATTCTTTCCCCGTTGTTCGGTTTCATTAATCCGCTGCTGGTGGACGGCAACGAAAAGATAGGCGTTGGCGTGTTCCACTTTTCCACGCTGGCCGGAAACGCGGCGCACACTGTCAAGGTGTGCGGGCATGATATCGGAGTGCTGGCCACTTGCAATTGTAACTGCCCGGGCTGCTATGCGCAACGCGGTAACTACAATTACGAATCTGTCGAAAAGGCCCTTGCTATCCGTACCGTTTTAGCGCGGCTCTATCCCGATTTTGTCAAGCGGGCCGTCTTGGCGCAAATTCGCGCGGACAAGGTGCAGTTTATCAGGATCCACGCGTCCGGCGATTTTTTCGACGCTGAATATATCGCTATGTGGCACGACATTATCCGCTTGTCCCCAATGGTAACTTATTGGACCTATACCAAAAACCAGGACGCTGAAAACGCGTTCAACGACTTGGACAACGTTAATATTGTCCGTTCCATTATCCCCGGTATCGGTATCAATTACGGCCACGCCGGATATATCATGCAGGCCTATCAGCAGCTTAAAGCCGCGGGGGAAAGCGTTTATATCTGTCGTTGCGGGATTGATAAGAATCAACATTGCAACAACTGTAAGGGTTGTTCCCGGAATGAGTACGTTTTGTTCCTGGAACATTCGACCGGATACAAACCGGAAAAAGATCACGATTTTCCCGCTTTTGTGCAGCTTGTCGACAGCCAGGAAAAGCCGGAATAAAGAGAGGGGGAAAAGAACATGGTTTTTACTGTCAAAGATTTGGCCGCGCTAATTAACGCCGTTCCTACACAAGGCGCGGAATTAAAAGCCGTTGTCAATCTCTATCCCAATTCGCCATATTTGGCAAAAGCTGCCGTTAATGTGTATCAAGACGGGCGCAAGGTGTTTTCAATCGCCGTTGCGGATAAAGCCGCCGCTGATCGTTGGATTGCTGACAGATACCCGGCGGCAACGGTAAAATATATCACTCACGGAAACGGGGGCCGCTGATATGCTACTAACCATTATAGGCGCGGCAACAGTAGCCGCATGGCTGACAAGGCTTGTTGTTTCCTTTGACAGGGGGCGCGGCCTATGATAGACTATAGGCAAGCCGCCCGCGTGGCGTGGTATATGTCCGGCGGTTTTGCATGGTGGATAGTGAAAAACGCCGCATTACAAGCCGTGGACGATATCCGCGCCGCGTGGCAATCGCTGACAGATCCGGCGACATGGGAACGGCTACAAAAGCCACCAGAATATCAAGAGGACGATATCTGGACGGCACCAGCGGATAGTCAGGAATTAGAGGACGCGCGCGCTGATCTATCCGACTATTACTATCTTTTGGACATGGCGCAAGAACGCTATGAAAACGCCGGACGGCCCGCAACGCGAGAAACGGCAAAAAGGCAGATTATCGGATATCGGAACAAAATACGGAAATTGGAAAACCGGATAGAACAGCTTGAAAGAATGGGGGAAATAGAATCATGAAAAGAACATATTATTTTGACTTTGACGGGGCAGCGTGGAAAATGCGTTGTCAGGATATCAAGCCCGGCGACGCGGTTTTAGTAGTCTATCGGGAAAACGTGCTGACGGGCAGCGGCGATTATGAATTGCGGCCAGATTTCGCCGCTGACGGAATGCCCGGAAACATGGACAGTAATAACAGGGCGTTCCATGGCTGGCGCGGCACAACAAACAATATCGCCGCCTATGCTTGCGGCGTTTACCGTGTCAAGGCCGTTGACATTGTCGAACACTATTCCAGCGTTTACGGCGAAAAGCTGCAAATGTTGCGGGTAACAATCGGACGGCGCGACATTGCGCTATGGAAAGACTAAAACAGAACACAAGACAAGCCGCCGGGGCATGGTTCCCGGCGGTTTTGTTTTGCCCCGTGTCCTATCATGGCCGGACATGAGAAAACCGCGTCAGCGGCCCTTTAAACGCCTTGTAGGCGTGTTTTCCATGTGCAGCTTGTCCAGGATCCACGGCCACGGAAAAACGCAAGAACGCGATAAAGGCCATTTGCAGCCCCGTCACGCGATTTTAGCGAAAATAGGGTAAACATACCGCCACGGATAGAAAACGCCATGACGGCCTTTTATTTGCCTGTTGTGGCCATGTTACCACGCTATGCCGCCTTGCGTCCGGCGGGGGAGGGTGTAGCCTGTCGCTTTTACGCTTTAGTTCATTAAAGCCGTCCGGGTCATAGGTGGCCCGCCTGGCCGGGAGCGGGGGAGGGGAGAAGCCACTTCCTTTAACGCTTCAGTGTGTGAAAGTGCCGCTGGGGGAGGAGATCAACCATCACGAAACATACCCCTAACTGGTTACATTCGCTTTCTGCGATATATAGCGTTTCGCATTTCTGCGCTTTCTGCGTTTCTGCGAAGCGGAGGCAAAGGAAAAGCCGGAAGGATCTCTCCTCCCGGCGTTCCATAGTTATCATGTGGAATTTTGACTCAATTTCGGCTTTTCTGCTTTGGGGGGTGAAATTACACGCCGTTCTGCGTAGAATCGAAATTCACTCGTTCTGCGTAGACGATAAGTCTTGTTTCTGACGGTCTTTGAGTGCCTTCATCCTCTCACTTGCCGCCTTGCGCTGCTCCTCGGTCATATTGACTTGCTTGGGAGGGGCAATCCGCACCCAAGACCAGGGGACATGGACAAAGAGTGAGCCGTCCTCATTCTCTGCAATGACCTCAAATTGAGCTGAAATTTCGGCTCGATCTCGGCTCAAGTTTCGGCTCAACTTTTTGAGCCGGTTCACCATGCTCGGCTCGGCGGCGGTGATGGCGGCGTATTTGTCACCCTCGCAATGTTCTATGACGGTTTCTCTGACCTCAAGCATTCGGCTCATCCTCCTTCGGCTCACTCGGCTCGTTCGGCTCAACTTTCGGCTCGGCATCTCTGACCTCAATCGGTTCGGCATCGATAACGATGTCCTGTTCTATGCGTTTTCGCAGTTCCTCTGCGCTGACTTCCTCACCCAGAGGAGAAGCGGGAGTGACTTGCATCTCCTGCACATCACGGTATCCATACCAGTTCTTGCCGATGAAAGCATAGGTTCCGGTGAATTGCTTGTTGTCCATGAAGTCTTGATACCAGATTTCCTCCAGCCGAAGAAGCGCATCCTCAATGGCGCGTTCACCCGGAGTTGAGCCGAACTTCCCAGACCGCCATGCGTTCATTGTTTCTCGGCTCACGCCCAGCCAGTTTGCGAGTCCGATGGGTGAAGGGACTCGCTCGTTGTCCTGGCAGTAGAGCAGATACTCCTTGATCCGTGTTTTGGTTTTCCTCTCGCTGGTGAGGTCAACTCGGCCCAATCGCCACGAAGCCATTGAGTCGGCGATGTTCTTTTGCAGCTTGGAGTCCGGCCATGCGCCCTTGACCTTGACATTGGAGAGAGCGTTGTCATACTGGTGACCGTTATCCTCAAGGCTCCTTGACTTCTTGCGTCTGTCCTTCATTTCCTCTGCCATCGTCCTCATCTCCTTTCTGCGGTTTGATTCTGACTATCTTCTGTTTGCCAATCTCCATGTAGGAATCACGGATAAACTCCGGGCAATCGATGACCTTGTATGAGTCGCAATCAAGTCTGCCCTCGTTCTTGTCATTGTTGTACCGCCGCTTGTGACGGATTGCCGTCCACCCCTCCACAGGAGTGAAAGACTTTGACCAGGAGCAACCGCCAAGCGCATTGGCGCAATCCCAACAGAGGGTTGTCCCAAGAGGGTAGCCATCCTTGGCAAATTCAATTCTGGTCTTTCTGGGTGGCCTCATCTCTCTCCCTCCCTGTCGAGTTCCATGACGGTCATAATGGCGTAGTTGGCGAGATCCATCAGAGTGTCCCGGATGCTCTCATCCTTGACCTCGGCTTGAGCCGAAATCAGCGAGGTGAATCGCTTGTACTTATCGCCCAGCCGAATCTTTGCCATCAGCAGACCGTCCTGCAAGTAGGACTCATGGAAGGAATCGCCATAGTCATGGTTCTTCTTGGCGTATGTCAAGTTCAGTTCATCAAGCAGCTGATGGTGGCGGTAAACATTATCCTTCTCGCCGTCACCGCCGTCAAGATAGTCATCGCTCATCTTGCGGAGTTCAATGGCGGTAGGATAGTCCACTTCCTTGCCGTAGAGATAGACCTTGGCTTTCACCTTTTTCTGCGGCATCTCACGGTTCCAACAGGGGATGCAGCCGCCGCTCTGGGAGCAGGAGTCGAGGTCAAACTTCTCATAACCGTACTTATACGGGCAGGAGCGGAAGGGATTACTGATTCCGTCAGCGAGTGCTTTCTGAAGAAAAGTCATTTCTAAAGTCCTCCTTTGGATTTCTCCAAACTTTTTCATGTGTGGTGAATCTCCTGCCGCAGTTATGGCACAGATATCTCCTCCTGCGGTAGAAGGCGAGTTGTCTTGAGTCGATCAGTTCGGCTCGTTTCGCCTTGCAGAACGGGCAGTTCATTACCCGTCCCTCCTGCCAAGGCCATCGAGAGCGGCGATGATAGCGTCCGCATTCTCAAGGGTTCGGTTCGTGCAGTAGGCGTTCCGTGCTGCTTCTGTCTGCTGATAGACTCGGCAAGCACTATCCCAGCAGCGAATAGCAAACTCCTTCTCCTTGCGGAGAAAGTCGAGTTCCTTCAGCAGACTCTGCTTGTACTCGCTTGCCGCTTCTTTGCTTATCGCCTTTTTCTTCCAATCGAAGTAGATGTATGAAAGTCCGTGGAATCGCAACTGGTCGAAGATGTCGAGTCCGTCCGGCATCCTCTCGCCTTTCATCGCCGCCAGTTCCACTTTGTCGGCTCCTGCCATCAAAGCACCTCCATCCTGCTCATTTGAGCGATTTGTCCGCTCTCCCCTTGCCACCACATGGTGGCGGTTCCTGTTCTGCCGTGCCGGTTCTTTGCCACTATGACATCGATGTTCTCGACCTCCGGGCGTTCGCCGTCTGCGTAGTATCCTTCTCGGTGAAGAAATATCACGCCGTCAGCGTCCTGTTCCAAGGCTCCGGTGTCACGAAGGTCAGCCAACTGCGGCTTCTTGTTCTGCCGTGCTTCTGTGTTCCGGTTCAGCTGCGCCAGGCAGAGAACAGGGATTCCAAGTTTCCGTGCCATCCGCTTCAACTTACCGGAGATGTTGGTGTAATCGTTGTACCTGTCATGCTCCTGCCCTTCCACGGCGATGAGTCCGAAGTAATCGATGACTACCAACTTGCACCCCTTCATGTTCTTGGCGAGTGTTCCGATGTCCGTCACCGTCAGAGCGGCGTTCCGGTTGACATGGAATGGACGGTGGCGAATAATCTCCACACCCTCTGCCATTGTCACTCTCTGTTGCTCCGTCATCCTGCCGCTCATGATGCATTGATAAGGCATCGCCTGTTCAGCCGCCACTCGCTTGCACATGATCTCTCGCTCATCCATCTCCAGCGAGATGAGAAGCACGGAGTCCTGCCGCTTGGCTACTCGCTCCGCAATGTTGAGCGCAAAGGTGGTCTTGCCCATGCCAGGTCGAGCCGCCAACACATACAACCCGCCGTTGAACATCCCGCCGCCAAGAATGGCATCGAGGTCATCGTACCCTGTCCTGCAAAACGCTGACTCCGGGTTCGCCATGATCTCCTCCTGCCGCTCAAGGAACTCCGTGGCCCACTCATCCGCGCCGGTCACATCCTTGTCAGCCGACTCCTCGATGACGCTATCGATTTGTTCTGCCGCCTTGAGAGCCGTGTCCCGGTAGTCCGGCCCCGTGGCAAGCAAGTCACCCGCAATGGAATGGATCCTCCGCATCCGTGCGCTCTTCTTGACGATGGACGCATACTCATCGGCGTTGGCAGCGGTAACGGTCACCTCCATCGTGTGGAGGAGATACTCCCCCATCTTCTCCCTGTCATCCGACTCTTCAGCCACGATAACCGGGTCGATGACTCGCCCCTCTTCACTCAATCGAAGCGCAATCTCAAAGACCGTCCTCGCCAGCGGATAGGAAAAGTCGCTCGGCTTCAACTTCACCAACATCGCCGCCGCACAATCCTCATCCAACATCATCGCTCCGATGACGGCGTGTTCTGCGCTATATTCGATTCCTCCCGTCATCATCTCGGCTTTGCCACCCACTCCCCATTGACCTTCACCAACTCCACATCGCCGCCGACAGGCGGCTTCTTACGGGCGTGGGGGCGGGGGTTTTTAACCCCGCTCCCATCGCTATTCTTATATATATTCTTTGGTTGTGGCTCAAAAGTGCGCCCAGAAGTGCGCCCGCTTTTTGACCTCTGACCTTGGAATTTTGCCCAATTTGCAATGGTTAGCACCATTTTAGAACCGCGCTCAAAACCATGCTCAAAAGTGCGCCCAATCATGTTTTCCTCTTCCCAAGCGGCAAAACACTCATCGATTTTTCTCCTGCTCCACCCCCATCTCTTGGCGAGGTTGTTCTTGGAGATATGCACTTCACCGGGCATCCACTTTATTCCATTGTCAGTATGCTCGTCATAGGCAGCGAGGAGGAGTAAATCCACCCATGCCTGTCCCTCTGTAAACGGCTTGTCCTTCTCCCACATCGGGTTCTCCAACAGGGAGTAATAGAGTTTGATCCATCCGGGTCGCGCCAATTAATCACCCTCTTCCAGGAAATCGTCCTCCCCCATTTTCTCCAATCTTTCCTTCAGTTCCCGATATAGAACATCATGTATCACTTGACCACTTGTCAGTTCATTACAGAATAGGACCTGGCAATCGTATCGAGCCAACCACGCAAAGAGAGATGCCACCATCGCTTGCGGAGTCAACTTTGTCTTGTATCTATGTGCGTAGATGGCATCAAGGCTGGCGTTTTCGATGAGGAGGTATATCTTGATACCCCCCTCTTTTGCCCTCTCAAATTCACGCTGAAATCTCGACCTCTCTTGGGCAAAGCACATGGACAACTCGTCCAGCGCATACTTCCGTTCTATTACCACGGCCTTTGTAAGATCCAACGCAGGACATCTTGCGGAGTAGTCCCCGCAGTTAAGTTTTTCCCTAACCACGGGGACTCCCATCCGTCTGTATCTCGCCTTTGCCCTTGATGTGTCCTGCTCTCTGGTATCGGCTACGATGGTCATTTGCCGCAGATTCTCCTGCACATCAAAGTGGTTCATGGGTTAGAACGGCAGGTCGCCCAGTTCGTCCAGCGGGTCAACGGCGTTCTCCACCGGCTTGTTGGCGTAAGGCTTGTCATCATACTTGCCCCACTTGCCATCGCGGCAAGCACCGATGGTGATGGTCTTGAACGGCTTCACCGTCCAACCATAGGTTCCATCGCTCTTGCGATACTCCTCCTTGCGGAAGACGAGAGCCACCTTCTTGCCGCGCAGCTTCTTCTCGTCCCAATCCCAATGGTAACCATCGTTGGCATCCTCGATGCAACCGATGAGATTGTTGAAGCGGTTCTTTGCCCAGCCGTCCTGCTCGGAGCCGTCATCGGTGGGCAGGAAGATGTTGTAGGTTCCACGCCACTTCTTGTCCTCGCGGGTATCGCCACGGTACAGGTCGGCGTAGTAACCCTTGCGGTCACCCTCGGCGATGTCGATGGAGAGGAGCAGACGCTCACCGCCATTTTTGGTGGGCAGCACCTCTGCCGCCTTGATCTCGCAGATATAGCCACCCGGCTCCAGGTGGTCAAACTCGCCCATGACCTCGCTCTTGAAACCATTGAACTTTCTCATGTGTGTATCTCCTTTTCAAAATTGAATTTTTGTGATTACAGTTCCCAATACTCGCGTATCTTCGTGTCCACCAGTTTGAGGTCATTGTCGATTTCTCGGTCAAACATACCCACCGGGGACTTTGCCACGGAGAATCCGTCACTCTGGGTTTCAAACCAATGCCGCTTGCCGTCCGTCTTGCAGAGCAGGACGATGGAGAACAGACCCTCCACGGTCAACTGGTTGTCCAGCATCTTGCCCACCGTCTTCGGTTTGATGCGCCCATCATCGGTGTGTTCCGTGTGATGGAGGAAATAGACGATGGTGTCCGGCGGCGTGTTGTTGATGACGAACGAAATGAGGTTGTAGAAACTCACGGCAATGTCGGTGAATTTCTGATAGCCGACCTCCTTGGCCTTGCTGAAAAACTGAAAGGCGAGAATGTACTGGCTATCGTCTATCACATACATCTTTTTACTACATTTCGCTAATGCCCCCATAATCAGCGGCGCAGTAGCCTTGTCCACCCTCGGCAGCTTGCCACGGAAGGGGAACGGCTTGCTTGCCACATTGAACACGCCAACTTCCGCTTCGGTGAGATTGTGCATCGAGTAGGACTTGCCAGACCCGCTATCACCAAGAATAAGCACCGGGATTCCCATTACTCCTCAACCTCCTCCTCTTTCTTCTGAACAAGAGTCCCACTATCCTGCTTCACGCGCAGAGCATTGATCCTCTTCTGGGCAACCTTGGGATTCCAGCCGCATCTCACGCAGATGCCGCCTGTGCTACAATCAACGCCGATGTTGTAGTCACACGGAGTCCAGTTTCCGACAAACTCACTAACTTTCATGCCTTTCCTCCTCTTCATCGATGATTTCCAACGGGCAGTTATATCCGATGCCGTTGATGTCCAGGATGTATTCCCCTGTCCTTCTGCATTGGTTCCGTGAGTAGGTTTCCAAGAGCGGGCAATATCTGCATTTGTACTCCTCGTTGGGAAAACCAATGGTCACTCGCGTTTTGAGATATTTGAAAACGCCGTTACTCTTTGCTTTCATCAATCCCACCTCGCAAAGAACCGCACACCGCTCACCTCGCAGATGAACCGCTGGCTCTCATGCCACTCGCTGGTGCAGTAGGTGGGTGCGTAGAAATAAAGCGCATCCGCTACATCGGTGTATTTGACCCCAGAGCAGAACACCTCGTCATATGCTTTCACCGCCGCATCGCTGATCCATGACGCGGGGCCGGTGTAGCCGTACATCACAAGCACTTCGTCCGGTGAATGCTCCCAACCCTCTCTTACACAAGCGTTGTAAAGTACTTGTGCTACACACCCACATAGCACTTCATCATTTCCGGCTTCTGCGGTCAGCACTCGCAGAATGTAGTCCTCGTCCCAGATGCCGTAGTCTGAAGCTGCTTTTTCGTGCGTTTCAGCCGTTTCTGTGTCTGCTTTTTCGTGTTCATCACACTTTTCGGCAGTAGAATCAGCCGTTTCATCACGCTTTTCAATGGGTAATTCCTCCGTCAAGGGTTCAACCTTTACAGACTCCTCAACCTTGGCAGCGAGTAAATCCCGCTCACGGTCATAGGTTTCAACCTTGAATTGCTCAAGATCCTCGACTACTCCTTTGATGTCTTTGTTCAGTTTCAATAGGCACAGGCTGATGATGATGAGCAAGACATAAAGCAGAATCGCTTCAACCGCTTCAATGATGTCCCTTTTCATGTTGCTCCTTTCTGATGATCCATTGGAGGATGTGAGCGATGGCCTTTGCCATTGCGTATACACAACGGTCTTGCCAGATGTCAGACCTATCAGCCGTGCGGAGCATCACATTCTCCATAGCATCCAAGTCTTTAATTAGGTCGCTCCGCATCCTCTTCCTCCTCGTCTTCCGTGTTCTTCGTGCAGGAATCACAATCGCCAGGACACGGCTGTCCGTCACACGATTCGTTCCAGCGGTATAGGCTTACGCTCATTCACTATTCCTCCTCTTCCACTCATCGAGCGTTTCATAAGCAGCTTTCAACATCTTGAAAATCGCTATCGCATCTCCATCAAGGATCTCCATGAACCGTCTGCCGATAAACTTGAGTTCCCAACATGGCTCGTTACCATCCCACCAGAAGTAACCGATTGAATACTTGTACTCTTTGCCTTGATGCCGGTAATATTTGACGAAATCGATTGTTACGTTTGGCTCGTCATCAGTAAGCCGGACAAGGTGTTGCGGACAGGCTTCAAGTGCATAGTCACCCATGCGCCAGTAGAAATTCAGTTCAGCCATCGCTCTCATCCTTTGGCGGCTCCGGGAACGGCATATAATGAGTGACATATTCCGTAATGTCATGACCTTTGTCGGTCCATTCCGTCCAATCGCCTTCTCGTTCATCCCACAGCGCAATTCTGTGGATATTACCGCCCCACTCATTGCAGCGAACAAGATACCATCCAGTATCCGGCATCCGCTCATCCACGCTGATCCATTGCCGCGCATCTCGCTTGCCATCCTGGTAGCCATCGCCGTATCCCTTGTCATACTGACCACGGTCATAAGCAAGAGCCTTGACCAACTCGTCCTTATCAACGGTGATTTTTGCGTCCACCGTTGCCTTCATGATGGAATCATCAATCCATTCGCCAATCTCTTTTGCTATTCCTTCTGCTATTTCATCCATAAAGGAAACGCTAAAAGGCGATTCATACATCTCATTTACCTCCTCTTGCGTTTGATTTGATGGCGGTAGAAATAAGGAATAGAGCTGCCCATACGCCAACGGACAACTTCCAACTAAACTGCCATCCAAACGCCCAACAACACAGGGCAAACAAGCCAGCGGTTCCAAAAAATGAAATAGCGAGAATGGCAATTATAGTCAGAATATAGACAGTTGTTTTCTTCATTTCTCCAACTCCTCCTTCATCGGTTCCTTCTCCTTAAACCCTGTCGGCATTTCGCCGTGCTTCGACACGCACTCGCAACACGGAATGTCTGCACCCTCGATGTCGATGTATTTGCAGGTCTTGCACCAATCCTCCATCACTCACCCCATCCTTTGCATATGTACTTCGCCATCTCAAGAATCAGTTGGAGTTCCTCACCCGACAGTTCCGTCTTTCGTTCTGCGATTTGATCTACCGTGCTTCGTCTCGTTTCAGCCGTTGGCGGCAAGAGGATGGTGATTTGGTTGACCTTCTTGTCGTAAACGATTGAATAACCATCGCTTGTTACCATCATTCCTTGCCCGCCTCCTCCTCGGTGTACTTGAGGTTGCGGAAATGGGGAGGCACTTCGCTGCCAGCATCATCCGGCAACTCATCCGTCAACTCCTCTTTGTCCAGAATCGAGTCGATGATGGAGATACAATCAAGCGCGCCATAATCATCGTCAAAGCAAGCCAAAACGCCCTCGATGTGTCCCAGGCTGCGCTGAATAGTAGAGTAGTCTTTTCGTGTCATCGGTCGTCCACCTCCTGTTCTTCCAATTCTGTCCCCCATCTTTTTGCATCTACAAACGCCCTTGCGAGGTCATCAATTATCTGGTGCATATAGCGGGTTTGCAAATCATCAACCATGTCTGATACAAGGCAAGTTTTCAAATGTAGAAGTTCGTGGACGAGCGTTTTTTCGTAATCAAACGGCACTATCCTTTCTCCGTAATACTGCGGATCAATGATTTCAATTCGTGCTGTTTTAATTGCTTCCGTCCACTCGGTGCAACCGTCGGCATCTTGAATTGTCATTTCTTCCGGCTTACAGTTGCTACACAGCTTTATTCTCCAATCTTGTAAGCCAAGTCGTTTCTGCCATTCTTCAAGCAGACACCTTTCGATGTTCATTCAGACACCTCCTGTTTCAGCCATTCGAGATAATAGGCATAGTCAGCGTCCAAATCTTGCATAAGAGTCTGTTCTGACCATTGCCGATGGTTATTTACCGCCGCCAAAAATGATGCAATCTCTTCATCCGTGGCATTACGGAAATACTTGTCTGCGTTGGTCTGCTTCTTCCTCTTCGCCGTAAATCGTGTCGGTGCCTCGTCGTCGCCCGCTCCGTCAATCTCGGCATAGACGCACCGCTTGCACCAATCCTTCATCACTCGTCCCCTCCTTTGCGCTCACCATGGGAGCAAAAATCATCGCACCCGAAATAATCGCAAAAACTATATTCATCTGCGTGTTCGCAATCCTGGCACCGTACCACAGGCACGGCATCCATAGATCTAACGTGCTGAAACCATTCTTTCATCCGGAAAACCGGAACCATCTCCATTCCGTTTGAGTAAATATGCTTCGTGTCAGTAACCTTATACTGTTCCATAAATTCTTCGACAGTATCCGGGAATTGCATCATTTCACTCACCGTCTGCGCCTCCTTTTTGCTCACCTCTTGGGCAAAACCAATCGTCACTTGGATACCACGAATAATATGGATCTTCATCGAAATAGCACGGACAAACATCGTCTGGGAACGCAAGGTCAAACCCGTCAGCATACTTTTTAGGCTTGGTCGGTCTGTGTTTGCATTCTCGGCATCGCACCAAGTCCACCACCACATCATCGCTGACGGAGTTGACCACCATCTCAACCACCTCGACCTCCCTGTCGGTAAGGATGCGACCGAATGCTAACTTGTGGGCATGGCCGATGATGGAATCTCGCTTGATATATTCAGCCATCACTCTCATCTCCGTACATTGCGGCTCCACAATTGGGGCAGTAGCGGAAACCCTCTTTTGACGGAGAGTCCCCATCCGTTTTCCACCAACAGTTACATTCGGAGCAAACATAATTGCCAGTAATCATTAGCCATTTCCACCGTCCATGCTTCACCGGAGCAACATCGGCAGCGGGGAGAGATTGCACGGCGCGTTCGCACTCTATATACGCCTTGTTTTTTTGACTCCACCATTTGAGATTTCTTTTGAGCCACGGCGCACTGGGATATAAGTTTCTTATCTCCGCCAACGCCGCCACCCGGTCAATGTACTCACTCATCACTCTCGCCCTCCAACTCATCGTTCATTTTTGCACCACAGTTGGGGCAGTAGCGGAACAGGCTTCTCAAGTCAGCCATACTATACTCGCCAAGAACAAAGTCCTCGCCGCACTCCGAACATTCGGCACACGCCACTTCACACCAGCCGCAAGGTTGTTCTGTTTCAATCCACCGCCCATGTCGCATCGGGGTCACATCGGCTGTGGGAACGCCAAGCGAGTCATCAACCTCGTTCCAGAGCATTATTAGTGCATCTTTCGGACCTTCACACTCTTGATCCACGCGTTCTAAAACGCAGAGTATTTTGTGAAGCACATCGTACCGGTCTATGTATTCACTCATCTTTCTCCTCCCACCAGCCGATACTGGTATCTCCTGTGACACTATTGGTCAGTACCTGGACAACACAGTTGTGATGGATTTCCTCCTGGTCATAGATACGGAACTCCGTCTGCGCTTCAAGGGCGAGGATAGCCATGTCTACCGCTTCTGCCCACTCTCCTAAAACGCCAACGCACGGTTTGATTTTTTCCCGCAGGATCTTGGCAGCTTCGATATTCGTCATCACTTCACCCCGTCATCCACGAACCGAATTCCGGCTTCATCCTTCAGCATCGCCTTGATGTCCTTGCGAGTCAGATAGCCTTTGTTGATGGCATCAGCCACTTCTTCCACGGCGTGGTAGACAAACTCAATGCTCATATGATCCGTGTGGTCTTCGCTGAATGTATGAAACCCGCATTTATCAATCAGCACCATTGCCATCATGTCCATTGCGCCCTGTGCGCCGTGTCGCTGACCGTCCCGGTATGCTTTCTTTGGGTTGTTCGGAAGGATGTACACGCTCATCGGAACTCCTCCAAGCAAGTCCCTTCGATGTACTCATCGAGATACCGCAGGATAGGAACCGGAAGGGAGCGGGCGAAGATGCCAAGCGCACCCTCCCCTTCCTTCTTACACTTGTCGCAACACTCCTCGCCTTGCTTCATCCACCCGTGGCAGCTGGGGCAAGGGTCTGCTTCTGTCAAAGCGTCCTCGCCGCAGTAGGGGCAAATCATATAGCTACTTACCCCGGTGTTAGTGGTGAACGAAACAACCTCCGGGTTGTGGACATACGCTCCGCATTCGGTGCAGACAAAATCGCCGTCAACAGGGAGAGTCTTCATCATCACTTTTTCCACCCCATTTCATTCTTCTTCCTTCTGACGAACGCTTTCTTCGCCTTGGTGGCAACGGTGCGATTCCGTTCCTTAACCGCTCCAAGGCTTTGAAGATACGCTTCATGTGCGGCTTCATACTCTGCCCAGCCATAAGGGCAGGACTCGTTGTGGCAATTGGATGTGCGCTCCTCGCAACCGTTGCAAGGCGGCTTTGGGCGTTTAAGGTTGACCATGTCGAACAACCTCCTCTTTCAACTCCAGTTGCCGCTTCATTTCCTCGTTGATCCGGCGCAAGCCGTTGTTCCGCAAGGTCAAATCCTCCATGAGCATCTTGTCCTTTTCCAGCAGAAGAGCCGCCTGTCGCTGATAGTCCTTGGATGCTTTGCCCGTGGACAGGGCATCAACGAGTTCCTTCCGTGTTCTCATGGTCGGTAGCATCGTTACCCTCCAATATGTCGATAAATTTCACGAAGCACCACGCCAGGGTGGCGGCTCCGATGATGGTACAGAACATACCCATTACTTTTCCTCTTTCCCCTCGGCAACCGCTTCGGCAATCGCCTTCTCACGGATGGCGGCGGCGAGAAAATTCACCACGGCCTTGATTTCGGTGTACACCTCCAGGCGAATGTCATCATTGTCATCCAGTTCGGCTCCGGCAATCTTCTTGTGGATTTCCAAGAGAGCCGTGTCTTTCAACTCACGCAGAGTGAACAGATTGTAGTCTTCCATTGTTATTCCTCCCCTATAAATCTCAAAAATGGTTTCCTCCATATCCTCGTCCGGCTCTCAATCTGCGTCACAGGGAACCCAAGCAACTGTGGGTTCGTCTGCGCCGTCAGCCGCAACTTGTTCGGATCACATCCAAGAACAGGAGCGACTTCAGCCGGAGTCAGATATAACTTGTCGCTTGCCTTGATTTCATCAAGAGTCATGCCTTTTCTCCCGTACTCGCTTCTCAACGAGCCTTTCCACCGCCATCTCCAGATACGCTCTTGCAGTTGGCGATGCCCTGTTGCCGTTCAGCACCCACCCGGCATATTTCGGATGGTAACCGGCTTCTTTTGATAGTTCCTTCACGGTAATCGAGTAGGTATGCAGCTTGTCATATACCTCGACCGCCCATTCCGGTCGCATTTTTTCACCTCCCTCACGAAAAAAGTGTTGCATTCTGTAACAAAGTGTGTTAATGTTTAGTTACCACACCAATTTAACAAACTTTGTCACGCACTCACACGGGAGTGCCTTGGATTTTGTTGATTTTTGAAACTTACAAGGTGAGTATAGGCCTATTATTGTAAACTGTCAACGAAATTTTGATGATTTTGATGATTTCGCCGCTTTGCACAAAGTGAGGAGGGGGTTTTTGTGACATTTTACGAGAAATTTTTGCGCCTGTGCGTAGATAGGGGCGTTTCGCCAACCGGAGCGGCCATCGCTGCCGGACTAACGAGGACTTCTGCGTACCGTTGGAAGAACGGCTCCATGCCCACCGACTCCAACATCCTCCTCCTTGCCGACTATTTTGGCGTGAAACCACGGGATCTTCTCTCCGATGCAGACGAAGATGTGTCCGTAAAAGCGGACACCACTCCTGCTACAATCACTCTTGAAGGACTCAAGGAGGACGAGCGATTCCTTCTGGAGTCCTATCGCACGATGGATGATGCGGCGAGATTCGCCATGCAGACTTTTGCGAAAGGACTACGCCATGATAATTGAAGGTGCTGATTATTTTGTCCGCATCGTAGACTTCCCTGTCTGCTCCTGCGGAGGAATGGTTACACCAAACCCAGACGGCACATACACCGTCTACATCAACTCCCGGTTAAGCCATGCACAAAATAAAAAATCCATGCGCCACGAATTGCGGCACATGGAGCATGATGACTTCTGGCGTGATGAGCCTATTGAGGATATCGAGGATGAAGCGAGGTAATGGACAGGGTTCCGTCTACAAGCGTGGCAAGACATGGACGGCGCAAGTCACCGACTATATCTATGAAACCGTGGACGGCGATGTCAAAGTCAAGCGGCAGAAATACAAGCGCAAGGGCGGGTTTAGGACAAAAAAAGAAGCAGTTGCCTACATCGAGCAACTGCGATCCGAAGAAACGAGGAAGGCCCCTACCCTCTTGGAACTATATACTTCATGGTATAATACCGAATACGATAAACTCTCAAAGGATAAGAAGTCTGCGTACACCAAAGCGAGAGAGCGGTTAGAATCGATTATAGGCAGGAGGGTGGATACACTAACCACCGCCGACTTGCAAGCCGTGGTGAGTTCTCAAACCAATACTTACTACACGGCGCGAGATATGAAAACCCTCCTGTCCCACCTCTACAAACGAGCAATGGCTGACCAGTTTGTTCCCGCTAACCTCTCCCAATTCATCACCCTCCCAAAACTGGAGGAGAAAGAGCCGGAGCCGTTCTCGCCGTCAGAGGTGCAGACGATGTGGAAATCTTTTGAGCAAGGCGATACCTTCATCGGCTATCTCCTGCTAATGATCTACTCTGGGATGATGCCAGGTGAACTGCTTGCTTGCAAGAAGAGCATGATTGACTTTGACCGATGCGAGATATACGGATGCGGCAAGAAGACCAAGACCCGCAAGAACAATGCCATAGTCTTTGCCGAAGTGGTCAAGCCTGTGTTGCAAATATTATGTACTATTAACAACGAGGAGCGGCTATACCCAAGTAGCGTAAATGACTTCTATGATGACTACCACGCCGCAACCAAGCGCATAGGCATAAGAGATTTGCCACCCTACTCATGCCGCCATACCACCGGCACAGAAGCTGCCAAGCGTGGTGTTAATGCTCCTGCCATCCAACGGCTGATGCGCCATGCCAAGATGTCTACATCCCAACGCTACATTCATATGGGCGTGGACGAAGCACACGATACCGTAAATAAACTGTAATCGTGTAACTCACTTGTAACTCACATTGTACCCGCAAACCCTTGGTATCACTCAAATTTGTATCCCCTGCTAAGGGAGTAGGGTGTGTAAAAAACGCCGCGAGGGTTCAAATCCCTCCTTCTGCGCCAAAGTCCTCAAAACTGGCTAAAACGGTCGGTTTTGGGGACTTTTTCTATGTATTTGTTACTGTTTTTGCTTCGTCAATTTGACTATCAAAAAATAAAAACACTTGAAAAGATTTGAAAAAACTTGTTGCGTAACTCACACGGTAACTCACAATTTTAGTTTTTTACGCCCATTTTCCTATCGGCGAAACGGCAATTTATAATCGAAATAACGAAAAGACGGTGTAGCCATTTAGACCACACCGTCTTCTCTTTTACTGCATCTGGTCAACCATGCGTTTCATCTCGTTGCGGGTCTGCTCATCGGGAGCGGACTCCATGAGTTCACGCAGCTGATCCATGTAGTCTTCCTTGGCTTCATCACGAGAGTAGCCACGGTAAGCGCGGGAATAGGGAGCATACCGACCATCGGCGTAGCGTTTTGCTCCGCGTCCTCTGCCACGGGCATAGGAACCGTCATCGTAGGAACCGCGATAAGAGCCGCGCATATTCCTGCCGTCATCGTAGGAACGCCAACTGGTGTCACCGCCGATGCCAGGATCCATGTCCATAATGCAATAGGCATCCTTCACGATGTCAACCAGTTTATAGATGGAGTCAATCTCCTCGCGGGAACGGAACTTGCCGTTTCTCGCCACGGCTCCAATCTCGTTGTCAGCCAGTTCAATCAGTTTGTCCAGATTCTCCATGTTGTCCTCCTTCCTCAAGCGAT
>Ga0310691_10003542_pt1 | contig 18587 bp, 18 predicted proteins | sample 176DNAGHGlowgp2_FD_203887 | JGI IMG/M metagenome (GOLD analysis project Ga0310691, IMG submission 203887) | Sheep rumen microbial communities from Palmerston North, Manawatu-Wanganui, New Zealand - 1766 DNA GHGlow gp2 (v2) (version 2) | ecosystem: Host-associated > Mammals > Digestive system >...
ATGTTGCTCCAAACGTCTGGGTCATTACACCCGTGCTGCCCTCGTCAAAATGCTTCGAGAGCGTCTGCGCTTTCTTTATGTTTTCTGCAGTATTATCTCCGCTGATCGTTATTGTAAACGGGTCTGGATTCTTTGTTTTTGTAGGAGCTGCATACTCCTCGTTTTTAGATCTTGTATTATTCATCTTTCGTTAAGCCTCCTTCAAGTACACAACCACGATCCCAGCTCCGTCCGCAGGGGCTGTAGTAAACGTTATCTTATTTCCACTAAGCGTATAATCGCTTGTTGCGACATCATTTACCTTAACACTTGTGATTTCGATTGGCGTATCCGTCAAAGTGAACTCGGTCTTATCGCCATCGCCAGTAAATGTATCAGTCGCTGATACCGGTTCCGGAGAATGACTAGGATCAATGTCCCAAGTGTAGTTTTCATCAGCTACGGTTCTGAACTTATCTTCAGAATCCTTGATTTCACCAGATTTAGCTGTTACATCCATATTTACATTCTTACCCTGCCATTCGCTTGTAAGTTCCACAGCTCTCGTTCTCATGTTATCATTCTCCTTCCTTTCATTTCATCAACAACTTTACGCAATCCCGGTATTTCCGGGCCATCAGGTAAAGCGATCTGTATCATATCCCCAGTTTGTATATGCCGTGCATAACGTCCCTCGGGGTTAACTGCGTGCATGTAGTCTCTTGTCCAGAAACATTTGTCGTTTGGGCATTTAGACCCACATTTTTTCCTATCACAAATATAAAATGCTGAAACAACCATTAATTATCACGTCTCCTTTCCTTTAGGGCATCTTTAAGTGTGCCTTCCTCTAAATCAGTAAGCGGAAGCATCGTACTACCGCACTTTGGACATTTTGTAATATCAATATTTCCGAATATAACATCGTCCGCATTTACGCGCTTACTACATTTAAGGCACTCTATTCCACACCCTAATTCAGCAAATATCAATTTCCACTTGTATGCCATTTAGACCTCCTTCGAAAAAAAGTAAAACCCCTTGCGGGGTCTTACCAGGGATCATTTTCATGTTCCCATAAAATCATTTTAATGTTATCTAATTCTTCTTTGAGCATTTCTATTTCTACTCTTGTTCCGCAAGTAAGACGACCTACGCCGATACCTGCAACGAATAGCAGTATACAAAATAGTATCTCTTCCATATTGCTCCTCCTTTTAGAATTAAACATCGTTACATAAAGGAGCATGTTAAAAATACGTCATTGTTTTAATCTTCAGAAAAAGTAAAACCCCTTGCGGGGCCTTACTTTAATCTACAATGGTTTTAAGAATATCTGTCATAACATGATTGCTCTCCTCAACTGCCTTTTTGAGGCTGTTTATTATCTCAGTTTGTTCCTTTATAATTAACGTTTGCTGAGCCATAACAGCCCTTTGCGTGATGAGAAGATCTAATAACTTATCTTCTTCCATCTGTTTTCACCTCCTTTCTATAAGGAGGTATGTCAAAAATGCGTCATTGTTTCATCATCACATTGTAAATATGCTCAGCAGATTCTTTATTAAAATGGCGTTCATTCTGTAAGTAATCCATTAAACTATCATAATCCCAAATGATGGATCCCTCTGGGATGTCAACCTGCTCTAAAATATCATTCTGACCTTCTGTAAACCCCTGCGAGAAGATAGACCTCGCCATTTTCTCAAACCACTTGCTAAAGGCCATTTTCTGATTGGTTTTAGCGTATGCCTTAACCATGGTCCACATAGCAGGTGTGACCTCCCATCCTTTGTCCATATTGTCTCCTTTGCAAAAAAGGAAGAGCCCTTGTTCAGAGCTCATCCAGATTCTTTTCTATGTCGATGTTTACGCATTCCGACAAATCCATTATGGCAGAATAAAAATTTATCGTTGCCTGATATACCTGGTAATTTTCCGGGTCTTTTTTATGTCTCTCTTTAAGAGACCTAATTAAAATCGTTCCGGTTCTTTCCAAGATACCCAATATTTTTACTTCTTCCTTTATTTCCAAACGATCTGTCATAAAAACACCTCCTTTCATAAAAGAAGGTGTAAATTTTACGCCTGCACGACAACGCAGGTATGCCCTTTCGTCTTCGTCACGAGAATGTCGCCTACGCGCAATCCTTCTCCTGTGACTGGATCAAAAGGTATCTCCTGAAATCCATGATTAAGAAGCACATTAGCTTCATTACCAGTAGTAAAGTCAGGAAGTAATATCCCGGCATATGCTATAGCAACCCACACAAGAGTTCCGCAGTCGCACTCACAGTCAACCTTAACGCATCCGGGATCGTAACCGTATTTCTGGGATACGATCTTAATAGTATTACGGTCTTTCTGGTCGTAGCCGATGCAAGCATTCTTGACGGCTCTGAGTACCGCATAAGCGATCTTGTCAGATATCCCAGGCCAAGAATGCCTAAATGCTCTCCAGCCTTTTTTATGGTTGCTGTATTTACGAATATTCAGTTCCTGGCCAGTCTGATTTCCAGCCTTCTGATTGCTTATTCCAGTTTCACCCATTGACGCCTGCCCTATTAAAATATCTTTTTTCTTCTCCGGTTCCATTTTACGGCTCCTACTCAAATCGACGTACCCGTTAATCCCAGCACATGTCGCTTTACTTGTATACTGCCAGTAGTCGTACAAAGGCGGATAACTCGGAGCTTTAGTGCTGTATTTTGCTACCCAAACCGAATCTATGAACGCTCTGAACGGCGAAATATCAATCTGGTTCTTATACCAAGACTCCGAGGCATATACGCCGCTCTTATAACCGTGTGCTTTTACCTGACGGCAAAACACCTGAACAATCCTGCTACGAGTAGCTTTATCCAGCTTATCTGCCCTTCCGGTATGATTCTTGTTGGCGTATTCTGTGTCAATATACAGTGGTAAGTGAAGCCTTCCGGCATGAGCAGCAGCAAAATCCGCTTCTTCTATTGCTTCCGCTTCGTTTATTGCCTGCGTAAAGAAGTACGCACCGACTTTCTTTCCAGCAGCCCTAGCTCCGTTTAAGTTACGGATCGCATAGGGATCTACACCGACTTTACCTGTCGACCCAGTACGATATCCAACGCGTATAATCGCTGTATCATATGGGACTTTAGACCAGTCAATCTGCTGCTGGTATTCACTGACATCAATTATATCTCCCATAAGACCCTCCTCTCTTTACGAATAAGCATCTTTATTTGTAATAGTAGTATTGGTCTTCTCAGTTTTCTGCTGAGTGGTTACGATAGTCTGGTTGGCCGCAGCGTTAGCCTTATCCACTGATCCCTCGGCTAAAATATAAATTACGAGTGTACCAAACGCCGAGATTATGGCAGACACCTGAGCGATGTCGTTATCTCCTACGTGAAATGCTACGAGGAGCGCTGAAACAAACGCTATAAGCGCCACCCAAAACTTCCTACTCGTCAATTTCTGAACCCAGTCAATCTGTACCAAAATATTTGTCCTCCTTCTTCAGTTTAAATATCTTAATTAGACCGCAAGTAACAACTTCGCCTGCCCAGAACCCATATACTGCTGTTGTCAACGTGGATTTCTCAACCCCAGTTACGGTTGCAGTTATGAATTCTGCTATTGTGTACATTAGAACTATACACAAAGCAAATATCACATATTTGTCAAGGCTTTTTAGTTTCTTTTTTTTCATTTCACAAACTCCATTGTTCCATACTGACCAACTTGAGACAAAAATATCAATATTAGAATCAATATTATTGTCAAGCCGACGGTTATCATCGTATCTTTCATACACCGATCCCCTCTAACGCACCAATAAATGGTATCACCATAGCCGCTATAATCCATAAAATAACGACTATGACAGTCAGCAGAATATCAATAAGTTTCATTTCTTCTCCAGATCCTCTATTCGATGATTTGCTACTTTGATCTCTTCTTCATGAATGCCGAGTTGTTTTTCAAGATCATGAATCTTATTTTCCAAAGCATCGAGTCTACTAAGTAATGATTTGTCGATCTTCTCTTCAAGTTTGTCCAGTCTGTACTCAAGCATTCCTTTGGTCCGCATATTTGTGGCGGCCTGGGTAATTATACAGACCGCCAACGAAACGAGACCAGTTATGATTGCTACATACAATGTCTCATAAGGCTGCATTTCATTCCTCCGTTTCTTTAGAACTGTCATTGAGTTTTTCTGTGAGCTCCGAAAGCTTCTTCTGAAGCTCTGCAATAGCCCCTTCGTCCTGCATAAGCTGCCTGATCAGTACCTTTGCAATTATTGCAATTTCTTCAGTTGTAAAGTTCATTGTTTTGTCTCCTTTCTTTTTATAAACTCTGCATTACAGTTTCGTGGTTGAATGACTTTGAGTCGATGTACCCGCCGTGGCTGTTGGCCATTATCGCACTATGTACGGGTACGGATGACACCGCCGCCGCTGATAAGACTGCGTAATACTTGCTCTCTGCCTCATTTGCTGTGTCGCAGCTTGTGACGATGTTAGCCACCTGCCCGTCCGCGTTTTCCTGTAATTCGATTACGATGTACTTCATTTTTTTGTACTCCTTTCTTTCAATTCTTTCAATTCTTTCAACCATTCAATAATCTGATATATTTCGTCAGCGATTTGACCACTCTTATTTTCCTTCAAATCATCTGCGACCTCTCGTGCATGAGCAATAGCTTCGTCAATATTCATTTCTGTTTCTGCCATTTTTCCTCCTTAATCGTTTGTTAGATATGTGCCTGATACTCGCAAATACTTGCCCGACACTATATCAGTTGCTCCGTTTGTCCCCGCACTCACCGTATCGCCAATAATATAAGAATATCCTACTGTACCACCAAGGTTATTTCCATAAACCACTTCACGCATACAAAGGGTTACAACTCCTGATCCTGCCGCACTGCTCCAAGGCAATTTAAAAAGGGTCGTAGTCGGGGTTAAAGTCGGTGTTGTTGTTATGCCGAAATAGCACATAAAGTTTACAACATTCCCAGATTTAGACATATATGAACTACTACTTAACGACAAGGCACTGTTTATATCAGTTGGTGTCCCTGTCTGTATACCATACAACTGTTTCCAAGACCCCCACGAACCGCCGTTGTATCTACGATAAAATATCTTGTCATTCGTTGACGGGTAAGCACCTACGGCAAATTGCACACCGCCGTTGTTGGCGTCACCACCCTGTCCCGTCAAGTACATATAACTCTCTGATGTAGAGGCGGCGGGAGTGTGCGAACCGTTGTAGATTTCCGTAAAATTCACGGTGTTCAAGGCATTGAGCGTGTTTGCATCACCGTAGGCGTTTCTGACTTCCTTAACCCTATCTACGGCTTCTATTGCTGTAGGCACTCCCCCGTTGATGTAGACAGGCTGTGTTGCGGAGCCGACATTGCCTGTTGAGACAATCATCCCGCCCTGTGTGATGCCCTGTATGGCGGTGACGACATCCTGTAAAGTTTCGTCAAGTGCTATGGGTTTTGTTACTTGTGACATTTATTTATCCCCCTTTCAGTTTCCGTCTTCAAACGTCACGCACGGCTCACCGCTTGCATTCACGCTAAACCACAAGCCCGGAGTGCCGAACTGACCATCAACAAACACCTCAAAGGCATTCGACCTTGAATTGTCAGCGGTGCCGTTGCCGACTTCGAAGAGTGTGTCGCTTTGATTGTCGTTATACTTCCCGATGGCGGTTTGGTAAGAATTTTCAGCAATGGCATTGTATCCAACAGTAAAACTGGCATATCCTCTTGCACGAGTGTTGAAGCCTGAGGCAAAAGCAGCCGAGCCTTCAGCAACGACACCGTCTCCCGCAGCAAAAGTAGCAAAACCACGGGCTATGTTATTGCTGCCAAATGCAAAACTACGGTTACCGCTTGCTCTATTAAAATATCCCCCAGCGACACTTGTGTTTCCGCTGGCCTCACAACTTGTCCCAAGCACTACCGACCCTGTACCGACAACTGACCCACTCGCACGGCTTCCAAGCGTGATAGCATTTGTCGTAAATTCCCCGACTGTATTCCAATTCCCGTCTATGATATAAGTCCCCGCTGTGGTGTATGTGCTCCCTGAACCGGTAGCTATTAGCACCTTGAACCCGTTTGCTTCTGGGATGATCCACAAACCATCGGAGTCAACGGAGAGGTGAGTTGCAACGTAGTTGTTTAAACTCTCGTCTATGCTTAACACATAATAATTACTTAATTGTGAAGCATCTGGCTCTGATACAACAGAATACTTATAATTTCCGACTGTATAATCTCCGTTCGCGTCTCTCACAAAATATACATGCGTTGGATCTAAAGAAGTATCCGTGGTTATGGTCATAGTGCCGTGAGCCGTTATCCACGCGAGGGTTTCAGCAACGCTCTGGACCGTCGAGAGATTACCAAGAGCTCTTGACGCATATTCGCTTGCTTGATTAGCTGAAGATTGAGCTCGGTTAGCACTAGTCTGAGCATTAGATGCAGCAGTTGCTGCTTGAGTGGCTTTAGTATCGGCTGCCGATGCCGCGGACGCTGCATTATCGGCACTTGTTTGAGCATTGGATGCCGCGGACGCTGCATTATCGGCACTTGTTTGAGCATTAGATGCCGCTGTTGCCGCTTGGTCTGCTTTTGATTGAGCACTAGATGCCGCTGACGCCGCAACGTTGGCACTTATTTGAGCATTGGAAGCAGCCGTATATGCTATACCAGCTGATTCTTGTGCTTCGGCGGCTTTAACCGCCGCAAGATTTGCCGAATCCTGAGCATCATTCGCAACATCTAGTGCTTCATTTGCCCTTGTATCATCTGTAGGCGGATTTGTTGTATTACCATATAAATACGCAGATCCGTTGCTTTCTATCTGTACTAAAACATTATCTCCAATTTTAGAGTTTGATGCTGTTATTATTGGTGTCTCTATATCTGATCCTGGAAACTTAACATAAACTGTTCCATCTCCGTCAACTCTCTTAACTGTGGCGTTTGTATAAGTTGGTGTGCTTTTTTTTATAAGTTTATTCACGCCATTCATTATGGTTTTATAGAATTGTGTTTCAATTGTCATCTTCGTCATCATCCTCTCTGTATTCTGTTACCTCTTCGTTAACCTCACATCCATATGAGAAGTCAAACGATTGAGAAACAATACGAAAATCGCCAAGAAGATTTTGTTTTGGGTATTTTAAAGTAACAATATCATTTAAGTTTATATCTGGATAAAATCGTCTACTATAGCTTATAGTTCGTAACGGTCTGGAGGCTTCTTTTAAAAGTCTGTTTGCGCAATGTTCTAATGTCTCATTATCGTTTAACGAAGCCGATTCTGTCTTCATTATTTTTCTTCCACGAGCAGTAATAGAATAAGGACTATCTATATCATCATTTTGAACTGTCACTGTTCTATCGCCGTCGCTAACTCGAAGAACGTTTGGACAATCAAACCAATCCCTGGAATCAGTAACTTCTAAGCCAACGACATCATTATCTAGTGAACTCAATAATAACGACGAGTTCATAGGCTTCTCGTGAATCGAAATATTTCCCATACCGTCTATATCTAATACCCATTTTGATTTTTCTAGTATTTGTTTTATGAGATCTAAATTTGTTGTGCTATCATCAGCAACAAATGTTTTTTTCAAATTTGGAGATTCATCGTCATATGTTATTGAGCAAGGCAAATCAGAAAGAAGATTTTTGATTAGCGGTCCTATTTGCATTCCGTTTTGAGCAAAATACCCAAGAGGAAGTAAGAGATCCGCTGCCACCTTAAGAACACTATAGCAATCCGCGCTAAAAGTCATAGCATTTCCGTTATAACTAGTTTTTGGCGTTGCGCATAACCCGGTAAACAGCGGAACTCTTTCCTTTTCATCACCTTGTTCAGCTATCAAATAAATCCTGATCCATGATTCTCCCAAATCAATAGACGTTTCAATATTAGCACTCTGCATTAAATCATCTCCAGATCCTCTCGTAACGGATCCAGAAATAATAGGAATTTGTTCATTTGTATCGGACCACGTATCTGGGTCCACTTTAACAGCAACAATCTTTGATGTAAACCCTTTACCCCAGTCCATTTTGAATTTCCTTTCCTATTCTTTTATTCCGTCCAATGTTTCAGAATCAACGCATGTAATATTTAATGAGTATGAATTTGAATTTTGATCTCTGGTATATGTTTCTGAAACATCGATATTAGCAGTTACACTCGAACCGTCTTTTGTTCGAACATGGCATATACCCGTATAGTTTGCGAGTAATCTTATTTTTGCTAGAGCATCTTCATCTAATATTTGTTCATTATCTTGACTTTTAATGTGATCATCTATATCCCTGACATATTCTGTAGATATAGACATTGTTCTTTCTATTCCAGAATTCCAATCCCCAACGCTTCTGCCATTGAGATACTTTTTTGATTGGAAATCTTTTTTCCAGCTGTTAGACAAATCAACATTAAATGGAAGATTGATCGATTCATCGTCAAACTCTATCATCAAACCATAAAACGAAATATCAATATTATTATCTTCGAGATACGCATCTACCCATGCTGGATCGCCATTAGAATTAGTTCCGTCTATCCAGTCACCATTTACAGTTCTATCAACAACTCTATAACCGCCATTAATAGCAGGATATGGATCAATATAGGTTTCCCCATACAAACCCCCATCAACTATTTTTACAGGATCATCTGCTGATAATCTATAAATATCAAATACACTATCGGATTCTCCAGATTGGTTCTGAACCGGACGTATTGATACCATATCTCTATCGTCAATTTCAACTTTAGTTAGTATAACATTAGATGGCTTTTTCGCTTGTTTTGTCCAACTAACCGTAAACTGAGTACTCCTTTCACACGATAATTTTTGAGAATTAGTTATTTTAATATAAATATCATACACACAACCATCATCTAAATGGCCAACTAAATCCTTATTTTGAATTAATATACCTCTATATCCTTGGTATTCCGTAAGTCCAGATCCTTTTTCAAAAGTAGAGAATATAGTTTCATTTTCAAAACCATCGTATTTTGAATTATCTGGACGTAATGGCGAAACTAATTTCTTATTTCTTGAAATGATACATTTAATAGTATCGCTCGCATTCATTATATCTGTAAGATTTATAAATATCGGCATTTCTATAAGATTTCCGTTCGAATCAAATCCATATTTAAACACATCATCATTTGACGAAATAAACGAACCTTCAACAACCGGTGCTTCGTTTATTTCTATAGTGCCAGATATATCCGGAGCTTCCCTGTTTGACCATACCCCAGCATCACTTTCAACTTGAACTAATATCTCATGTTTAGATCCAGAAATCCATCCTCCCCAGGTCTCTGATTTTTTCCAGTTAATATTTCCCCAAGGATTAATAACAACCGATGTTTTTTCGCCTTCTACACTATCTAATTTTACATAATCGTTTCCTATCTTTTCCAAGATAATAGCAGATTTCTGCTTGGAATTATCTGTATTGGTATAACCCCATGAAACCCTAAAACTATTTATAGGATCTACTGATATATTACTTGGTTCTATTGTTACTCCTGATGGACCTGGTGTTGACGAATACTTATACGGATAGTTATTTTCATCCCAACCATAAGGACTAAAAGTAGTTCCGCCATCAGATGTGGCTCTTATCCTTATATACCAAAGCCCGGCCTTAAGACCACGAATATTAAATTTCGGTCTTGGTTCAACAGTATTAACCATAGCTGTTGAAGGACCTTCGTTTGAGTTCCAAGCATCTTCGTGATCAGACCAACTTATCTCTGCTCCATTTGCATTTGCCCACGAAGTATCCCATTCAAGAGTAATCGATCCTGGAACGTTTTGAGACGGCGTTATAGATATATTAGAAACCGGTGTTGTAGGAGCTGGTGGATTCGGACCAGTGGTAGTTTCATACCATTGAGTTATTTCGGATCTTATACCATAGTTCGAGACACTCTTACCAAATATTGCTCTTGCTGCAAATCTAACTTTAGACTCGCCGCTTTCTGCTTGAACAACAGTAAACTTAAAAGTCTTCTGCCAAGCAGTTCCCGTTTCAGTTCCATCCAATATACCTATCTGTGTTTCCCCATTTCCTTCGGCGGCTGACTGAACAATAGCAATTCTGGAACCAGGGAACGATAAAGCATTATTTGTAACTTTTACAAGGACTTGTTTCGTTGTGAAATTAGGAGTTAAAATATTTATTGTCGGGGTAGCCAAACGATTTCCACCTATACATATCGGATTTGTGGATCGTCTATGTATACCGTTTACGGCAGTAAGCCTAACCCAAGCAACTTGGTTGACAGCTGGCCCATTAGCCAAGGATATATTTGCGGTATAAGTTGAGTCTACTGATTTTTTCTTTTTTTCAACTTCATATCTGTCAACTACTGTATAGGTTATTCCTGCTGGCGGTTGTAAATCGTGTATATCGTAATCACTACCACTATAAGAATCCGGGGTTCCAAATCCTATTTCTGTTTCGATAGCGTCAACCGTGTGTTTTGTGTTAGCTCTTATTTTGTAATTTAATCTTAAATTAGTAAGCGAAAGAAGCGTATCTTTAGATTTGGTATTTAATTCCGGAGCTATTGGATCAGAAGAATCTGCCTTAATATAATTATAGTCTTTACTTACGCCAGCTATTGTGTCATAAAATACTCTAAACCATATCGCTTTTCCTTCAAGATCTGCAAAATGCTCAGAAACTTCCCACGGTCCTGCTGGATTTTCTCCATTCCATTCTTCATTACTTCCTTGATGCCCGATACCGGAATTTACGTAATCATATGTTATAACTATTGGTTTGCTTTTAGCTGGAGCTGAGTTAAATGTGATTATATTTGTTCCTGAATTCCAAGTAAAAGCTGTTGTTGCCTGCTTATTAACGGTTACTGTTGGAGTTGCTGTAGGAATAGCAGATAATGTATATTCTTTAGTTGTACCATTTCCTTGAAAATTATCAATTATCTTTCCTGCATTAAAATTCTTATAAGCATCCGTTTCTTTCTTATCTGGATCACTATTCGCTTGCTGCCAACGAGTTCTAAATATCAAAGCATTTTCATACAATTGTTTATTAGCTTGAGTCATTCCTTTTACATCAAGAGACCAGCTGAAAGCATAAGCATTTTCTTCGTCTTCATATGAGAACTCAAGATTTGGAAGTATCGTTTTTAACTTAGCAACTGAAGTAAAGGTAAATGTACTCGTTGTCTTACTTCCGGCATCGTATTTTCCTTTTGCATTAAGAACATAAGGAGTTATTGATACAACTAGCTTTGAAAGAAATTTACCAGTATCTGGAGCCCATCCGGTAGCTAAAATATCAAAGTTCCATGTGTTTGCTACAGAACCATTAGATGGTTTAGTCAAAGTATCCTCTATTTCGACCCATTTTGATTTTAGGGGGTCCCACTGAGAATGCTTTATTATTATCTTGTCGTATTCCTGTGGATTGTTCCATGAATACCGATACCAAGCATGCTGAAGAACCCCGTGTTCATCACGGGGCTCATCAACATTATTTCTCTTATGCTTCATATCCAAGGAACTTATTGCGTATACCTTAGCCATTTGCCATCCTCATCTCCCTTCTCATAGTATTTACGAAACTCTGAGCCCAAAGATCAGGATTCTCGGCTCCATCTACAGTGACATTATTTGTAACATTAGGTCTGTCTATTTGGTCGAATGCGTCAGCTAGTTGATTTGTTAGTTTCATATCCGCTTCTATCTTCGCATTTTGAATTGCGATCTGTTGGTCTTTAAATATGGATGACATTTGAGAAGCTGAGGCATTGACTGAGGAAAGATCGAGCGTTGGAGCAATAACTGGCGCGAGGTCCATAGAAAGAGAAGAGAAATCATCATTTGCAATGTCGGCTATTGCTTTAGATACAGCATCTATTCCAGTTTCTCCGAGATTGTATGCGGATGAAGAAACGGCTGCACCCATGGAATTAATTCCCATGACAAGTCCTTCTCCTAAATATGCACCTATTCGTTGTGTCATTTTTGAAGGGCTTTCTTCCTCGGTAGATTTCTTTAAAGTCTCTTCTACATTTTTTCCGAGATCTTCAAGCGCTTTATTAAGTTTATCATTCTCGTCTTTATCCTGAATACCCTTTACTAAACCTTTTATTAAATTTTTTCCTATTTCTTCAAACTGCTTCTCAACACTCATTTCGCCCTCGCCTTTGAACCAATATATTATATTAGTAGCAAGGTCACTTATAATGGCAGGGAACGATTTAAATTCTTCTGTTCCAATGTATACCTGATCGTAGAATCCTCTTAACAGCTTAAGACCAGATGTCACACCAGTCTTATAAAAACTATCATACTTTTGAGATAACGATTCTATTCCGCCAGAAAATGCGGCAATAAATTTATTTAACGATTGATTTGCTATACGCTCTAGATTTTCTGCTATCCCCGCTAATCCAGTAGATATACTTGTTAACGTTGCACTATCCACGGCCGCAGTTGGACCTTTAAATAATGAAAGAAGTGTTCTTATATTAGCAATACAAATATCAAGATTAGAATTAAATACATTAAAATCGTCGCCATTGGTTATAGTAGTGATGTCTGTAACAAACGTTCCAAAATCTGTTGCAAAATTAACAAGACCTCTTCCAAACGCTATAAGATTATCGCTTATAGAATTCGTTATGTCTCCTCCTGTTCCATTAGTCGCAACATTTGAAAGTACATTTATTATCTCGACGGCGGATTTTATATTCTCTGTATCAAACTCTTTTCCTTTTATTGCTTCTTGGAAAGCAACAAGACCCTTTCCTATTTCACCAAGTTTTTTACCATAATCTTCGTAATCAACTCTGGTTTCACTAGTTAATACTTTTCCGCCAAACCATTTATCTATATTAACAGTAGTAGGAGGATCTTTCATCTTTGCTAATTCATTTAATCCTGATACGGCTTTTCTTATTGCTTCTATATCTATTTCTCCGGATTTGAATGCCTCATTTACAGCTTGACAAAAACCAACGAGGCCGCTACCCAACGCAGCTATACCCATCCCGAGATCAGATAAATACATTCCTGATTTTTCGGCATCTGGTAAAACGGTTCCGGTTAATGCGTCAATCGTGACCTGATCAAATTTTATTTCTCCAAGTTTCTTTGCAAGATCAACAAATTTATTTATAACCCATTCGTTTCCGGAATTTATAAGAGGATGACTATACCAATCATTTATGCTCTTACTCGCTTTATCTAATCCGTTACTACTAAGACTGTTACCGCTTAAACTATTTTCTATTTCTTTATCCGTAACACTAATCGATTTTATAAAGTTAACAAGTCCAGTACCTAAATTTTCTATTCCCTTTGCAAAATCTGCGAATTTTCCTCCAGTAGCAAATCCGGTTACCATTGTTAATAAACTTGTTTCCGGAATATCGATTTTGGATATCTTTTCCAAATAACTTATTGCAGTTTCGACTTTGGTCGGACCAAACTTCCAACTAGCAGCGGGTATATCTGCATCTTTTACGCCTTCAACGAATTTTTTTAATCCTCTTGCCATAGCAATCATGCCGTCAGAAAACTCGTCAAATTTAGTTCTTCCTTTTGTGGCTTCTGCAATAGCAAATATGTTTTTAGTAGTTAATCCTATTACAAAGTCTACAACCTTGTTTATTGTAGTCAAAGCACTTTGCTCCGGAACTTTTATAGCTGCTATTTTTTTAAGAAGTTCTATAGCGTTTTCGGCTTTCTCAACAGCTATATCGCTTAGAGCCGGGGTTATCCCGTCTTCCATAACGAACTGTTCAGTAAAAACTTTTAAAGATTTTGCCATAATATTCATTCCTATGCCAAAATCTAAATACTTATTTTCATATGTTATAAAATGTGTTGAAAAATCTAAAAGTTTTCTAAACGCGCTTGTTTCCGGAAGATTAGCAGATATTTCAGCTAATTTTCTTAAATTTTCTATATTTACAGAAAGCCTCGCGGTATCTCCTATTCCTTCGGTAGCGGTAGCAAACGCTTTTAATCCTTCGGCCATCTGTTTCATAGACCTTTGAAATTTTCCACCAAATATGTTTTCTTCTGCTATTTTGAATAATCCGTATCCGGGACTTAAAAAGAATGTCAAAGCGTCCACAAATTCAGTAGCAGTGAGTGCGACAAATATCTTAGTTAACGTAACGGCATTGTCTACATCCGTTTTCTTTATAGTTTTTAAGCCTTTTGTAAAAGGCTCTATATCTGTCCAAAATTTCGATATTCTTTTTCCAGCACTATCAAGTCCGCCGGTAACTAGATTAGATACAAAATTCCCAACGTGTGTTCCTATGTCTTCGAGTAATTCAAAGAACCATTTAAAAACATTATCTTTTCCTTCATGATATAGGAATCCTATTTCAGCAAAAGCCCCGGCAAATATTGCTATTGCTCCATATAAAACAACAGCGAACATTGTCATTCCTTCACCTATTGACGACCAGGTTATACCGGAAAGAGCTCCAGCTCTCCCGAATAATTCTATTATTCCAGTAGTTATCAGGCTCATAACTCCAATAACTTCCGTAATTGCTGTTGCTATTTCTATCGCCTTATCGGCATTATCGCCTAATAAGTGCCCAGCGACTCCTATTGTTACACCTATAGCAAAAGCAGCAAGAACCAGCATGGTCATAATGGATCCAAATCCTTTTAAATTTACAGATCCAACATCGGTTGACGTGAATTTCTTTATTGCTATTACACATCCTGATATAGCAAGAAGGACTTCAGATATTGCGGTTGCTAAATAAATATATGTTTCAGGTGATGAAAATTCTCCTCCTAATCTAGTTGCTAAAGCAAAACCGCCAGCTATTATAAACGCAGCTACTCCGAAACCCATGATTAATCCTGCCATGCCGTCTAGTTGCTCTTTATTTATCTCATATTTAGAAAATCTAGTTATTATAGCTACAGAGGCCCCTATAGCAATCATTATTACAGACATCGCTATTGCCGCATTTACTAAGCCTTCGGAATTCTGATCTAATTGTAAACCTTTAATAATAACCAAAGCCAATGAGGTCGCAGCCAATACCATTGCTATATTAACAAAATTAGATACTAATTGTGTCCTGGTATCTTTTGGTATTTTATCCTTTAAAATGCTTTCAAATGACTTCATTATAGCGGCTAATCCTAATTCTATTATTGTTACCGCTATTGATGCTTTAAGAAGACTATTACTATCCCATTGCGACAACAACCAAAATAGTGTAGTTATTCCTCCAAGAATAATCGCAATACCTATTATGTTTAATAGTGACGCGTGCGCAGCTGTCTCGTCTGGTTTCAGTCCGATACCCAACATTTGTTTTATGGCATACGTTAATGCTATAAATAATGCTGATATCGCGCCTACACTTTTTATTATTTCTAATATATTCATGCCAGCAAACATCTGTAATGTTGGCATTAATAAAAGCAAAGATCCTGCTATTGCAATAACTAAAGCTGCCATTCCTTTAACGTTATTTTCTTTATTCCCGTGTGTTGCAGCAATAGAAATTGTAGATAGCGAAGTTGTTAATAATGTAAGAACTGCCGCTGCAAGTAATGTTCCTTTTATGAAATCTTTTATATCCATAGCGGAATATATTTTTATAACTCCGGCAAATAAATATAAAGCGCCAACCATTGCTAATACTTGACCCGCTATTCCATTCAATTTTTCTGGAACTTTTCCAACATGAGCAGCGTTTAGATCTTTATTTATTGTATCAATTATTGTGCTCAATCCTAAAAGAGCAGTTATCATAACAACAAGGACAACGGTTATTTTTGCTAACCCTTTTGCCATTGTTAAAATATCAAGATCGGCATACATTTCAATAGCATATTTTAATATATATAAACCGCCAGCTATTGCCAATATAACTCCTGCGACTCCAACAAATTTTTTTTCTGCTGGTCCACCAACTATTACCGAAACAGCAGCAAGCGCGCCCATTAATACGCCAAATGATTCTATCATTTTGAATGTTCCATCTATGAAATCAGTCCATTTCATATTAGCGAACATCATTATTGTTTTTCCAAGAATAAATAATGCTCCATTTATGGCTAAAAGAGAGGACGCTATACTTACAGAATCCAATCCTTTTCCCATACTTTGTATTTGATGAAGTACCTTATACATTATTAGAAATGATCCAACGACTGTTGCGAAACCTGCTATTCCCTTTTTTATTTGATCCCAACTGAGTAATGATATTGCCAAGAATATGGCTCCAATTTTTAAAATTGCATTTCCAAGCTCTTGTAAATCGCTTCCGGTTTTTACACCAACTATTTTATTTTTTACAGCGCCTATGCCAGATCTAAGAGACATTCCGACTCGCTTAAACATTTCGCCAAGATCATATAAACTTTTTGCAATAGCAAACAAAACAGCTATTACCGCTATTGCTCTTGTTGTGTTTAATATTTTTTCCCAGTCAACATCTTTTAACTGAACTTTTGCCCATTCTATAAAATCGGAAACTGAATCTTTTATTAAAGAAAACAATATTTTTAATTTATCGGCTGTGGTTGTCCCTTGTGCAAGGGCTTCTCCCCAACTTGAAAATTTTTTAGAAATCTCGTTTGAAGTATCGTCTTTACTAAAAAAATTAGACGCTCTTTTAAATACATTATCCTCTCCCCAGAACCAAGAATTTTTAATCGTATTATTTAAATTGTCAACAAATTCTTGGAATGACGGAAACTTAAAATTCTTTACCTTTGTTTTTAGTTCGTCAAATTTATTAATTAAATATTCTATAAACCCCGGGGCTCCTTTCCCGTTAGTATACGGCTTCATGTATTCCGATATTTTATCTTTAAAAGCCTTTATATCGTTTTCAATAAAAGAAAATTTAGCTTTTATATATTCCCAACCTTCATTCAAAAATCTTAATATTTCAGTATTTTTTAACCATTCTATAAATTTAGAAATATTATACTTTATATTCTTTAATTTAAGACCTATCCACCAATCAACGTTTCCGCTTTCAACAGACCATTCAAACATATTCCATGACGTTTTTGCTTTATTTAATGCGGTCTTTATTTGCGGGATTTCAGATATTGTTTTTAAATTACTTTCAAAACCTTTCTTTACTTTATCAAGTTCTGTTTTTATTGTTTTAAATATTTCTGTATTTTTTAATTTATCTTTATAATCAGAAATATTAGACAAAATATCTAATATCTTTAATAAACCGGTTTCTATTAATCCGATAACTGTTACAATAGTTCCGGCCGACCCCATAGCTAGTATTCCCAAAATATCTTTTGCTTTTGCGAAGAAATCTGAGTTAGAAATATTTTTAAATAACGTAGATAATGAACTTCCTATATCATTTATGTATGAAAAAACTATTTCTGCAATATTAACTAATGTATTAGATTTATCTGCTATTTCATCTTCTGTCGGAATTAAATCTTTTGTAAATTCTGTAAAACTCTTAGAAATGCCATTTATGTATCCGGTAGATTCTTTGAGCTTATTTGTTATGGCATCTACAAAAGTAAATACTTCTCCCTCTGAAGAATTTGCTATTGTTTCGACCGCTTTATTAAATGGCTCGGTTATTGATACAACTATTGCTTCTTTTATGTTTGACAACCCTTCTCCAAACGCACCAAGACCGCCAGATAAAGAGTCTGTCATCCGCTCAAAATTAATTCTCAATTTTTCAAACGGGTTCGCATTTGCTATAGCTAAAGAATCCGTTATAATATCATTTAATTCTTCTGTATTTTTAGTAAGATTCTTAGTCGCATCGGATATACTATTTAAATATTCCTCTGAATCATATCCTTTTTCTTTTCCGATAGATGCAATATTCTTAAGTACTTCTTTATCTATTCCTGTTGCTCGGTGAAGATTTTCTGTTATTGTTTCCATGTCATCAACCATATCTGATGACATCTTTGCACGAATAAACATTACTTGCTGAGCGTCTTCATATGTCATATGTAAACGATCTTTGTAATTCTTTTCCTCAGCTTCGGACATGCTATTCAATTTTTCAGCAGTCTCATTAAGTTTATCTATTGAATCTATTTCTTCTTGCATTTGAGCAAGTTGTTTGTCTAACTTTTCTTTTGCTTTTTTATCTCCACCAAGAACTGCTTCATCTTTTAAAAACTCTTCCCATTCTTTTGCGTCTTTTCTAGCTTCTAACAATCCTTCCAGATCGTCAATAGACTGACCTGTCAATTCGGAATATTTATCATATACATCCTCTTCCGTTTTTATTATACTATCATATGCTTTTTCTATAGCATCTTTTGTATTTTCTGTTGCATCTTCAATATCTTCTATTGCATCAACAGCTGCTCCACCAGCTGCGGATATTCCGCCACCACCAGCAGACGATAGATCTTCGGCTTCTTCTACAATGTTTCCGCTATAAGCTTGCGCCGCCTGTAGATGCATCATCATCTGTTTTGCCAGATCTTCATTATTATTAGCAAGGAGTTTAGCTTCATTTAATACTTCTGCTGAATCCCATCCTTTTTCATTTGCTAATTCTATTACTTTTTTT